>AMFJ01025353.1_pt1 | contig 79969 bp, 70 predicted proteins | sample 427208 | NCBI WGS metagenome assembly AMFJ01 (sample SAMN02954298, study PRJNA114691) | groundwater metagenome | biome: aquatic; feature: subsurface aquifer; material: sediment; isolation source: subsurface aquifer sediment | place: USA: Rifle, CO | collected 2008-08 | reverse complement strand
GCGGTACGTAGGCTGAGAGAGAAAATCTGCAACAACGCCGAACAAGTCGCGGCACGTTGGAAGGCTCCGTGAATAATTAAAAAAATGAAGTGGTTAGGTATATTTTTAAGCTGCATCCTGAACATCAACATACAAATCCAATTTCTCTCGATCGATTAATTCTTGTAAACATAATCTGACAAATTGTTTTTGTGAGTAACCTAGTTTTTTTGCAAATCGGGCTGCTGTTCCTGGGCTGATAAAACGGCAAGCTTTACGTCTTTCGCAAAAATATTTTTATATTTGATTTGTAGCAACGCAAGTCCTTATTTTTCATCTTCTATGTCGAGTTTTTTAAATAAATCATCAACGTTTTTACATTCTACAAGACCTATGTTTTTATCTGTTTCTTCTAACGTTTTGCGGGTTTTTACATTGGGAATTTTTAATTCCAGCGGCCATCCGTGTTCTCTAGCGATTCGTTTGTATAACATGGTGATGGCCTGGGTTGGGGTAATGCCCAATTCATGTAACACGTGTTCTGCTGCAATTTTTAATTGAGGTTCAACTCGTGCTCTGATAAATGCTGCTTTGTTCATAAGTTACCTGAATAGGAATAATGGGTTGTTATTTAAATTGTACCTCATTTGGGGTACAATTTCAAGTCATCGCTGGTTATTATAATAAAACGCTAACGCTTCTTTTAAAGGGCCGAAATATTTTATGTTGCCGCTTTCAAGGACCAATCCTTTGTTACAAAATTCTTGGATGGTTTCATCAGAGTGATTGGCCATGACGACAATGCTGGATTGATCTAAAAGGCTTGCGATTTTCTTTTTTGCCTTAATCATGAAATCAGCATCACCCGCGCCAAAAATTTCGTCAATTAATAAAATATCGGGCTGAATGCTGGTGGTAATGGCAAAGGCCAAGCGCACCATCATACCGGATGAATAGGTGCGTGTGGGCATTGCTAAATAATCGCCGAGCCCAGTGAGTTCAACGATGTCATCGATTTGTTTGTTGATTTCTGCACGTGACAATCCTAACAATGTGCCGCGAATTAAAATGTTGTCGTAGCCGGTCAATTCGATTTCGATGCCTTGCATTAAATCAAGCATAGGGGAAATATGCCCTTCAATGCGAAGGTTTCCGCGTGTGGGTTCATAAATTTTAGCAAGCAGACGCAATAAAGTACTTTTCCCAGCGCCATTATGTCCAATTAGGCCGATGCGGTCGCCGTGTCTGAGACTCAAAGTTATGTCATTTAATGCGCTGACAATAATATGCTGGTGCGCATCTTTTGAGACTTTCCCGCCGGTCGCAAAGCGCAAAAAATTTTTTTTAAATGAACGGGCTTGTACGTTATAAACGGGAAATTCTACACAAACTGAACGCAAATCAATTTTTGCCATGGTTACACCCAGTAAACAATGCGGGCACGATAGCGAACAAACATTTTATAAGCCGCTAGAATGCCAATTAGGGTGATGAGAAAAGTCATTTTCATATCATAAGCTGAGGGCACATGGCCTAATAAAGGTGCGCGGATAATTTCTAAAAAAGAATTGACGGGATTCATGGCCACAATAAATTGTTTATCCAGCGGTAACACGTCGGGGCGCCACATAATAGGCGTCACAAAAAATATCACTTGCACGAAATTTTTGATGATAGGGCCAATGTCGCGATAACGCGCGCCAATCATCGCAAAAATAAAACCATACGCAATGGCATTGACATAAAAAATCAATAAGCAAGGAAGCAGTAGTAGTGTATCTAAATTAATTTTTGCGACTTTATGAAAAATAATTAAAACAGGAACAATGACCACCACGTTGTGGAAAAAAATTAAAATGTTTCGTGCAGCGACGCGATGAATGTACAAACTGTAAGGTAATTTAATTTGTTTTAACATGCCCTCATAATTCGTGAAGGTTTCAGTCAATTCTAGAATGGAATTTGAAATCAAGGCCCAGCCGAGCAAGCCCGCCGTCAGATAAGGGATATAGGTGTCGAGATCTGAGCGAAATAAATGGCCATAGAGATATCCCATGGTATAGGCGGTAATCGCCATGCTGATGGTGATCCAGAAAGGGCCCAGGACAGAGCGCCGGTAGCGTAATTTAATGTCTTGATAAGCAAGCAGTGTCCAAACACGCCAACTTTTTAAACCAGAAAGAAGATCAGTAAAAGCAAGCTGATTCTGACTTTGATGTTGAAATGTGATCGTTTCATTCAACGCCTGATCACTGGCATTGGTCGCTAATTCCATACTTTTTAATCGTTTTATAAACGGCGGAGAATAGCATGCTAATGTCAAAAAAACAATTGGTTAACGGTCAAGTGCTCTTTTCCTTTACGGCGGCTCCCGCTATAATGCCCGGTTCAGAACATACCATTTGAGGACACTTTTTTGTTTATACCCGTCATTCTATCGGGAGGAGCTGGTACCCGTCTTTGGCCTGTCTCACGAGAATCTCACCCAAAGCCCTTTATGCGTTTGCAGGATGGTATGAGTTTATTGCAAAAAACCTTAAGCCGTGCTGCGAAGCTTAATAATGTTCAAGAAATATTGACGGTGACAAACAGCGAATATTATTTTAAGACCAAAAGTGAATATGCGGAGCTTAATCACTCTTCTATCCAAAATAGTTTTTTACTAGAACCTTTTGGCCGCAATACAGCAGCAGCTATTGGCATGGCCGCATTTTATGCGGTAGAAAAATATGGGCCTGACAGTGTGTTGCTGATTTTGCCCGCCGATCACTTGATTGAGAATCAAGCAGCATTTCAGGATGCATCCCTGCATGCTTATCAGTGGGCTAAAAAAAATAAGCTTGTCACTTTTGGCATTAAACCAACGATAGCTGAAACAGGATTTGGTTATATCAAAATGATGCAGACTGCTTCCAAAGAAAAAGGGTATTTGGCTGAGCGGTTTGTGGAAAAACCCCATAAAGAGCTCGCAGAACAATATGTGGCTTCAGGGGACTATCTTTGGAATTCCGGCATGTTTTGCTTTACCGCAGAAACTATTTTGACTGAGATGAAAAACGCCAATGCGGATATTTTTCATGACTTGGATGCGTGTTGGAAAATATCGAAAGATAAAAATGAATTAAGAAATACCATAGAAATTGATTCACGTTCTTTTGAGAAAATGGCGAATCTATCGATCGATTATGCAGTGATGGAAAAATCCAAAGATGTTGTTGTTATCCCTTGCGATTTTTCTTGGAACGATATTGGTTCTTGGAGTGCGGTGAGTGATTTGATCACGCCGGATGACGCAGGCAATCGCGTGATGGGCGATGCTTTGTTAGTTGATGTAGAAAATTCATTTATCAAGAGCGATGAACGATTAATTGCAGCGGCGGGCGTTAAAAATTTAATTGTGATTGATACGCCCGATGCGTTATTAATTGCAGATCGCCATCACGCGCAAGACGTGAAAAAAATTGTCGATCAACTAAAACAAAATAATCACGATTGTTACAAAATCCATCGGACCGTCGTTCGTCCTTGGGGAACCTACACGACGCTTGAAGAGGGTCCGCGTTTTAAAATCAAACGTATCGTGGTAAAGCCGGGCGCATCACTCTCTTTGCAAATGCATCATCATCGCAATGAGCATTGGGTTGTGGTGAGTGGTATGGCCGGGGTGACGAATGGCGAAACGGTTTTTATGTTAAATACCAATGAATCAACCTTTATTCCCGCAGGCCATCAACACCGCCTCGAAAATCCGGGATTAATTGATTTGGTTTTAATTGAAGTGCAAACGGGCGATTATTTGGGCGAAGATGATATTGTGAGATTTGAAGATAAATATGGCAGAACATAATAAAGAAAAAGTTCGACTGAACATCGGTATCATTATTCCATTCTTAGAAAAGTATGGCGGTGCTGAGCGTTATTTAATTGAGTGCGTGCGTTTTTGGCAGCATAAGCATGACATTACTATCTATTCCGCCAAAATTAAACATGAATTGCTGGCGGAACATTCGGTAGGGCCAGAAGTTAAATTAGTGGAGCTCACCAATTATTTTTCGGATGAGCACTCGCATTCTATGCTGTTAAACATCGTGTTACTACCCAAAATTTGGCGAAGTGAAATCGGCAAACATGATTTGTATCACACTCATCTTTGGCCAACCCATTTGATTGATCGTCATCCCATGGTGTGGTTTCCGCACGAACCTTTACGCGTTTTGCATGATTTACGTTTTGAGCACAGTGTTGAAGATTTGAGTTCTGAGGTCGGGCATAAAATTCATATTTACCCAAAATATAATTATGATCGTATCGGCGATCAATTTTTTGAAGCGTATTTAAATACCATTGATAAAATAGATAAAACTACAAAACCTGAACTCATTGTCGCGAATAGTCATTACACCGCCCATTATTTACAAGATGTGTATCAGCAGCCGGTGACGGATGTGGTTTACCCAGGCGTTGAGCCGAATTTATTTGTTGATTTGCCCATTGACCGCAATCTTTTTGTGACCATCAGTCAGTTGTGGACGCACAAACGTATTCGATTACTGATTGAGGCGATTGCACTGACGGATAATACACAGTTGATTGTGATTGGTTCGGGGCCGGATCGCGATCATCTCTTAAGTTTTATTGAACGATTAGGACTTGAAGACCGTGTTTTTATCGTATCAGGATTAACAAATCGCGAATTAAGTTTATTATTATCCCGTACTTGCGCTTTTCTTTTTTCAGCTATTCGGGAACCCTTTGGAATTGTGGTCCTTGAAGCGATGGCAGCAGGTAAACCGATCATTGCGGTCAATCAAGGCGGTTACACAGAAGTTTGCGATGAGAGTTTTGCTTTTCTGGTCTCTCCGCAACCGGCAGCTTTTGCTGAAAAAATTACTTATCTACAAAAAAATCCAGAGATCGTTAAAAAAATGAGTGCGGCTGCGCGTCAAAAAGCATTGGAATATACGTGGGAAAGAACAGCCGGTGAATTGGAAAATCTCTTGATTAAAACGCATGCTGCATCAGTGCCGGCAGGTGTTAGCGATAAAAAAACAGCGACCAAAAAAGACGGCGCATTGTTTGGCATCCAATATTATTTATGGTATGGCGAGGGGTTTGGCTCTTTGCACTGGAATGATAATCCAAAATCAGGTTATGTGAATGATAAACCTGCGCTAGGTTATTATGGATCAGTTAAAGGCGAAACCATTCATCACCATTTTGATTTATTTGAAGAGATGGGATTGGATTTTGTTATTTTAAATTTACATGTAGATGCGTTGGGTGCTAATGGACTAGAAGTGGTTGGCATTCAATATGTTTTTGATATTGCTAAACAGCGGAATAGCCGTTTGAAATTTGCAGTTCAAATAGCGCCCTATGTCGTTGATTCAGTCGACAATGTGGTAACGGTTGTAAAAATGATTGAAAAATTATTTAAAGATCATCCCAATTATTTGACAATTGATGAGAAGCCCATTCTTTTTTGGTTTTGGTCAGGGGTGATGGATGGTAATAAATCTCTTGTTAACAAATTAAATGATACCGCGAATTCATTCACGAATATTGCAGTCAGTTTGCGTTTACCGCACGCCATTGACGAACGAAAATCTTCCTTTGATTTTTTTGCCGGCATGATACCGTTTTCTCCGCTGGAGCTCGCATCTGAAGAACGATGGGAAACGATATGGACTCTCGCTTATCAAAGCGCAAAAGATGCGGGCATGCCTTATCGGGGGGTGACGGTCTCTCCTGGTTATGATGACACCCATCTTGAAGACGAGCAGCGGGTGGGAAATCCCTATCGATCAGTATCGCGCCGTGATGGCGGGACGTATCAAAAATGTTTTCAATTTGCAGCTGGATTAAAAGAGCAGCCTGACATCGTAATGATTTCGACTTTTAATGAATATCATGAAAATACGCATATTGAACCTACACTTCGGCATGGATCTACTTATATTAATATGACAAAAGAATTTATTCAGAAATTGCGAAACGCTTGGGGGACACATGATCAGCAATCGAAAAATCAAGCATCAAGTATATCTTGCGTTTAAAGATAAATCGGTTATTTTTACCGAAAATGATGGATCATTTGTCATTGAGTTATCAAATGCTGTCAGTGAATTAGATGTTTCATTGGTGTTGGATATTTATGATTTAGATAATCAAAATGCACATCCCGAAGGACACTTTGGGTGGCAGCAATTTTCGATTGATCCAGATGCGCGCGTCTTAAAAGGAAAAGTGCATTGGAACAATAATCATGCAAAAGTTGATTTGGCTCATCAACAAAGCACTCAATCTTGGCTGAATCCAGAGGCTATTCCAGCCAAACAATTATTATTGATTGCTGTTTTACGTGAAAATACGACGAATGCGATTGTATATTTAGAAAAAATTCCTGTTTTTCAAACGAGTGATGATTGTGCTGCTTTTTATCATGCGCCAGTTTCAAAAAATGGACCTTTGGCGAAAGCTTGGTTTTTTCCGGACACGGAGGGCGTGGTTCGTTTAGTGTGCCGAGATACTTGCTTAAAAGATGCGGTAGGACACTTTTGTTTGGATATCTACCGCCTATGCCGCGAAAATAATATTCCTGTGGTTTTGTATGCGGAATTTTTTGACCTTTGTTTAAATCAAATCATTGAACGTGAAAGTAAAATATTGGCGGATGCGGGTGAAAAAGATACCATTTTCTATTTTCATTCAACCTACGATCCTTTATTAGAAGAAATTATTCAGTTAAATGTTAAGAAAAAAATGGTCTATTTCCATGGGATTACTAATCCTACTTATTTTCGTGTGTTTGATTTTGAACTGAGCGCTGTGTGTGAAAAAGCGTATCAACAATTGCCGCTTTTAGCACGTTTTGATGTCATTGCTTCTAATTCAAAAGCAACGGCTGATCTTCTCGCAAAAAACGTTTCAGTTATTCAGAAAGAAGCAATTAAAATTATACCTCCAAAATTGATGAAAAAAGATCTGACAAAAAAATCTTTTGCTAAAAAAACAAAACAAAAAGGCGCAAAATTATTGTATGTGGGCCGTATTAAGAGCCATAAAAAAATTGAAGATTTAGTACAATTGTTTGCAAACTATTTAACGCATGATCAAGAGGCGGAACTTTTTGTTGTGGGCGGTCAAGGAGAAAAAGCTTATACAGATTATTTAACATGGAGTTTAAATCATTATTTAGGCAGCACACAGCACAAAGTCAAATGGTTTGGTCAAGTATCAGATGAAGAATTAAAAAATATTTATCAAACAGCAGATGCTTATATTTCAATGAGTGAGGATGAAGGCTTTTGTTTACCTTTGCTTGAGGCAATGATAGCGGGGGTGCCTGTATTTGCCTATGGAATTTCGGCTGCGAAAGAAGTGCTCTACGAAGCGGGCATTTGTTTTAATAATAAAAATTTTCCCGCATTAGCACAGTATATTCACACTATTTTATCGGATGATTCTCGAATCAAGGACATTATCAGCAAACAATGGGAACGTGCAAATTATTTGTTGGCTAATATGGATGGAAGAGGCGTGTTGTGTTTGTTTGAGCCGGACTATGTTACTTAATTATCTTAAAGGACACCTCCGCGCCCAATTTTTTTATCCGCTGACAGAACGTTTTTTGAAGCGCGATATACGCGGGAAACTTGCCAAAATCAAACAACATTATCAGTTGCCTTTTGTGATGCGTCAAAAAGTGGCGCAAGAACAATTAGTAAAAATCGTTTCTTTTGCGGGAAAAGAAGTTCCTTTTTATCGTGATCTTTTTAAATCTATCCGGTTTAATCCAGAAAAATTATTGGAAGATCTTGCTTTTTTACAAGATATTCCCTATTTAACCAAAGATATTTTAAGAAATGAAGGCGAACGTTTATTAAGTAAACCCTTAAAAGAAGTTCGGCATCATGCGTGCAAAACTGGCGGTTCAACGGGGCTTTCTGCTGTGATTTATTACGATCAAGAAGCGATGGATTATTCTGCAGCTGCGACTTTATTTGCGAGAGGGAGCATCGGCAAAAAACAATCGATGTCTGAATTGCATTTTGCCAGTCGTTTTCCAGAAGCGTTTCCGTTACGCGATCGTCTGCGCGAACATGTCAAATGTTTTGTCATGAATCGCAGTAATATTTTTTTTGATAAATTAGATGAACATTCACTTGAAATCATTTGGCAAACGCTTAAAAAAAAGCGCCCCTATCTCGTTCACGCACATCCATCCACTCTTTATGCGCTTGCTTGTTATGTAGAAAAGAAAGAGGGGAAAAAACGCGTATTTTCTGTATTTGAATCGAGTGGTGAATTGCTTGTCTCTTATATGCAGGAAAAAATTCAAAAAATATTTTCCTGTCATGTGATTGATCGCTACGGACTTGCAGAGTTTGGTGTGATTGCTTATCAAACGGATTTATCTTTTAAAGAAAAAAATAGTTTGCGGGTATTCGATTCTGAAGGATGGATGGAAATGATGCCGTCTAGTCATCCCAATGAGCCTTCAGAAATTGTTTTTACCGGATTTCGTAATTATCTCATGCCATTGATTCGTTATCGAACGGGCGATTTGGGTGTGCTTTCTAAAACGTCATTGGGATGGGAGCTCTCTCATCTTGTCGGTCGTATTCACGATATTGTTTCAATTGGCGGTGTGCAATATGCTACCCATACGGTGCAAGATATTTTGGATCGTGTTGGTGGTATTCAAGAATTTCAAATAGATCTTCGGCATACTTTGCCAAAACTTTTATTGGTCCCCGAAGTTTCTGCAAAACCGGATGAAATTAAGGCGCGTCTTCAGGGATTTTGGGCAGATGCATTAGAAATCTTATTTGTAGGACACGATGATTTAATTCGCGTGGGCCACCGCGCCAAATTTAGGCATGTTGTGCAATCATGATTTACATTATTTATTCAGAGAAAGTAAAGGAAGCAGGCGATTTGGTATATCTTGCTTTTGCTCGGTCTTTTTCCCGCGCTCAAATTAAACGTCTTGATTCATTCAAATGTTCTCAAGATATAAAATCGGCAGAATTTCTTGTGCTGGTTGAACCGGATGATGTTGCAATTAAGACGTTGAACCAACTTTACTCTCAAAATACACGCATTAAAATACTGTTATTGGGAAAATTACCGTCTTTATTAGCAAAAAAATTCAATGTAAAAACATTTTCTTTTTCAGAAGATATTTTATCAGATGCAAATTGTGATCCAGCTTCCATTTATTCATTTCAAGAAAGTCGTTTGCGTATTGGTTATCGGAAACCGCTTGGTTCACTCACATCACCCATCGAAGACCGTCCTTTTCTTCGTTACGATTTTCGAAATGAATGGAATAATTTAAATTATGGCGCAATCCGAATGGATGATTCTATTTGGTCATTATCGATGGGGGCGGACGTACCTAAAGCGAATTTGTTAGCAGAAGTAGTGGATATACAGCATGCGATATCCGCCTATGCTGCGCTTTTTGAAGATGAATCATCAAGCATGCTTTGGTTTAATCGGGCGGTTGGGCCGATCGATTCGCAAGAATGGCGATTAGTCGAATATTTTTTTGCATCTTATCGGCATACGGAATTACCTTCTGCTCCTGTTCTCTCTGAAATTCCTTATGGTTTTGATGCGTTCGTCACGATGCGGCTTGATTGTGATGAAGAGATTAAATCAGCACGGCCTTTATTTGAAAATTATTGTGCGTGGCAGGTTCCTTTTTCGTTAGCTATTCATACCTCTTTATTAAGTGATTCGCGCCACGAAAAAATGATTCATGAAGTGCTCGCTCATCAAGGTGCAATTCTTTCTCATTCAGATACACACGCACCTCACTGGGGCGGCAATTATGAAAATGCATATCAAGAAGCGCATCGTTCAGCAGTCAAATTAAATTCTATTGTAAAAAATCCTGTGCATTATGCTGTTTCACCTTTCCATCACACACCTCATTTTGTTCCAAAAGCACTGATGGATGCGGATTACTTTGGTTTTGTGGGCGGAACGATCAGTAGCAATCCAGAAGTTTTAATGGCGCGTGGAGGTATTGTGCAAGAAAATTTTCCTCATTTTATCGGACATTCACAATCGTGTATGCTGCATGGAGAGTGTTTGCTTTTGGACGAAGATCCTATCCGTATTTATAAAGAAGCTTTTTTGATAGCAAAACGCGGCCGTGCTTTATTTGGATTTTTAGATCATCCCTTTTCTTCGCGCTATACGTATGGATGGCAAAGTGAATCTGCCCGCATTGAAATTCATCGACAATTGATTGAATACATCCGTGCGAGAGGGCATGTACTTTTTGCCAATGAAGAAGATGCGCTTAATTTTATCCGGTACAAATCTAGCGTTAAATTGAATCTTACTCCAAACAAAAAAATCGCATATACATTACCTTCTTTGACTGCGCGCTATGAATTAACGGTTGAATTTTGTGATGAACTGATTCGTTTAACAAAAGAAGGGGTGCCTGCATGAAACTTTTTTTTATTGTCGGCACACGTCCTGAAGTGATTAAATTGGCACCTCTTATTCTTCTCGCCAAAAAAAAACAAATGAATGTAGCAGTATGTGCAACAGGCCAGCATCGTGAAATATTACAACAAGCATTAGCCAGTTTTAACATTATTCCAGACTATGTGTTGGATGTGATGGAGGTGAATCAATCACTCACACAATTAACTCACCGATTGATCCCTCTGCTATCAGAAAAAATAGTAGCTTATCAACCTGATTGGGTGATCGTACAGGGTGACACGACATCGGCATTTGTCGGGAGCCTAATGGCTTTTTATCAAGGCGTCAAAGTGGCGCATGTGGAAGCAGGGTTGCGCACGTATAATTTACAAAGTCCTTTTCCGGAAGAATTAAACCGCCAACTCATTAGTAAAATCGCAGTCTTACATTTTGCACCTACCAGACAGGCTGCCAATCATTTAGCGGCGGAAGGAATTTCGGCAAAAAATATATTTGTGACGGGTAATACAGTAGTTGATGCTGTAAAAACAATTGCAGAAAATTGGCAGCAGACATTCCCGAAATTGCCGGCAGTATTAGAAGAAATTGTGCGGGATGAAAAACGAAAATTGATTTTGGTTACTTGCCATCGGCGCGAGAGTTTCGGCGAACCGCTTGTCAATATATGCCGAGCTGTTCGCTCTTTATGTGAGAAATATCCAGAATGCTCAATTATTTTTGCAGTTCATCCCAATCCGAATGTAAAAGAAGTTGTTTTTCGTGAACTAAACCGTGTTCCTCATATTTATTTGGTGGATCCGTTGGAATATGAAGCAGCGCTTTATGTATTAAGCCGCGCTAAATTAGTGTTGACTGATTCAGGCGGCATTCAAGAAGAAGCCCCTTCTTTTGCAGTGCCAGTGGTCGTCATGCGCCATCATACCGAACGTCAAGAGGGCATTGAGAAAAATTTTGCTTTGTTAGCAGGGACAGATGCTCAAAAAATTATTGTTGCTGCGAGTTACTATCTTGAATCACCCACTCTTCAAGAAACATTAGCAAAAAAAATCAATCCTTATGGCGATGGGAAAGCCAGTGAACGTATTCTGGCTGTTTTAGCAGGTCAATCGGTTGAGGCATTTTATGGATAATCATGATTGTATTTTGTTTGCAACAGCGGATTGGGATGCACCTTATTGGACTAACAAACAGCATACCGCGTGTCATTTAGCAAATTTAGGTTTGCGTGTATTGTATGTGGAAAGTATGGGTTTACGTCCACCCTCCATTAATCGAAAAGATATACACCGTATTTGGCAGCGTTTAAAAAAAGGATTTAAATCACCGCATGCCGCGCAACATAATATTTGGGTTTTTTCACCATTAATTATTCCATTCAAGCATCATTCCCCATGGATACGCAAAATCAATCAAGGATTATTGTCATGGCAATTAAAATGTTTTTGTAAAAAAAATCATTTTAAACATTTATTGATTTGGACGTATCATCCTTTTATTTTACAAACCATTCAAAAAATTCCGTATGATAAATTAATTTATCATTGTGTGGATGATTTAACGGCAGTGCCTGGTGTTGATGCAAGCGCTTTTTTGAGAGAAGAGAGGCAATTATTAACGCGTGCTCATGCGGTTTTTACAACCAGCGAACATTTACAAAAACATTGTGTATCAGTCAATCCGCGTACTTATTATTTTTCCAATGTAGCAGATATTCAGCATTTTCAAAAAGCGCTGCAAAAAAATGAATTGCCGGAAGAATTAGCGGTGATTCCAAAACCGCGCATTGGGTATATTGGTGCTTTGTCCGATTTTAAAATTGATTTCGCGTTGATTTTAGCAATTGCTAAAGATTTTCCAATGTGGCATTGGGTGCTCATTGGGGATGAACATCCGGGACAAAAAAATGAAGTGGTCGCCGAGTTACGCACATTGTGCAATGTCCATTTTTTAGGGCATCGTCCTTATCTTTTGTTGCCAGATTATTTGGGCGGTATGGACGTTGCAACGTTACCTTCTCTTATTAATTCTTATACCGATGCCATGTTTCCCATGAAATATTTTGAATATCTTGCTGCAGGACTGCCTATTGTTTCAACACCGCTTCAATTTACGAATTACGCCAAAGCGGGTTTAGAAATAGGTGAAAGAGCAGAAGAATTTGCTTTAGCAATTAAAAAGCAATTAGCGCGCGGACGTTTAACAGAAAAAGAAATTAATGAATTTGTTGCCGATAATACGTGGGATGCGCGATTAAAAAAAATGTTAGAAAAAGCTGAGATAGTTATATGAAAATACTTTTTAATACTTATCCTATGGCATTTCACACCCCGGGCGGCGGTGAAGCGCAATTGATCGCTTATCAAAAACATTTAACTCAGCTTAACGTTGAAGTGGATTTATTTGATCTCTGGAAGCCCAATTTTTTAAATTATGATATTGTCCATTTTTTTTCAGTGATTGGCGGCTCGTGGCATTTTTGCAATTTTGTGCGGCAATTAAAGCTTCCGTTGTTTATTAATTCGAGTTTGTGGGTCACGGAAGAAACAAAACATCTTTATCCATTTGATGAAATTAAGTTACATTTACATTTAGCAGATCGTGTTATTACGAATTCTGTAATAGAAAATGAACAAATTACGTCTCTATTTGATTTATCTATAGAAAAATGTACAGTTGTTTATAATGGGATTGATTCTTCATTTTTAGAGCCTGTTCCACCCGATATTTTTCGAAAAAATTACGATATTCATTTTCCATTTATTTTAAATGTAGGGAATATTGAACCGCGAAAAAATCAGTTAAATTTGTTGCTAGCCATGCAAAAATTTAAGGATCTCAAATTAGTTACGATTGGACATATTCGCGATAAAGCGTATGCAAAAGAATGTTTGGCCGTTGCTTCTGATCGTTGGATATGTTTGAATGCCTTACCCCATGATGATCCTCTTTTGCGTTCTGCTTATTCTGCCGCAGAAGTTTTTGTATTGCCGAGCACTTTAGAAACACCAGGATTAGCAGCGCTTGAGGCAGCAGCGCAAGGTACGCCAATTGTGATTACTGCAATAGGTGCTGCAAAAGAATATTTCGGCGAACATGCGTTATATGTTACGCATCCAGAAGATCCTGATGAAATTGCAGCTTTGATTGAAAAAGCCATTACGGCTAAAAAATCAAAGACAACATTAATAGAGCATGTGAAACAATTTACTTGGGAAGAAACATTGCGGCCATTGGTTGAAATTTATAAACAAGAGATAATCTTGTAATAGGACGGTTAACTTTTTAAAGCCAACGGAAGAAGTGTGCCATCAGAGATAGCATTCCTGCAAATCCCGCGATGACCCACAAGAAATTAAACCAAAGACGATTATTAACATCTCTAAAACCAGTGTCTAGACGATTATTCATGTCTCTAAAACCAGTATCTACTTTATTGTCTAATCTTGAAATGTCTTTTTTAACATCATGTTCTAATGTATTAAATTGTTGGTCGACTTTTTCAAATTTACGCTCCATTGTTTGACTCATAGAATCAAATCGTTTATCTACAGCATCAAAGCGCTTATCTACAGCATCAAAGCGCTTATCAATAGAATCAAACCGCTTATCTATTCGTTCGAGGACTTCATAGACATGGTGGATCGTTGTTTCTAAAACGGCTATTTTGGCATCATTGCTCATAGAGCTCTCGTTTCTTTGCATTTTCATAACTTACCTTCATTTTATTATAAAGTATTTGAAATAACATCACATCTGTTATTCAATCAGCATTTTTTGTACGTAGGAGGGGTTTTTGGGGATACGAGAATCGTTAAGGAACAGGAAAATTTGACAAGGTCACCGTCGTATTGTCCGTGTTTTCAAGGCAAACATCAATATCTCACCACCACTAAGTGGCGATTTAGTTTCGTTTGTTGTAGGATAATGGCCTAATTTATCATCATTATTTGTTGAAATTTTATTTCAAAAGAAAGAACGTGTTTTTGCGCGGTGGCTGTTTGCTAATGGAGATGGCATATGGGGGAAAAAATTAAAATAGCAGTTGTCACGGGTTCTCGAGCAGAATACGGTCTTTTGCATTTACTCATGAAAGAAATTGAAACTGATCCTAATTTAGAACTAAAAATTATTGTTACCGGCATGCATTTATCGCCTGAATTTAATTCCACTTATCAATGTATTGAAAATGATGGGTTTCATATTAGCGAAAAAGTGGAAATGCTTTTATCAAGTGATTCATCAGTGGGTACAGCAAAGTCTGTGGGTTTAGGAGTGATTGGTTTTGCGGATACTTTTTCACGGCTATCACCAGATATTATCATTTTGTTAGGTGATCGATTCGAATTATTGGCCGCAGCACAAACCGCTTTAATGTTAAAAATTCCCGTTGCCCACATTCACGGCGGAGAAATCACAGAAGGGGCAATCGATGATGCTATTAGGCATGCGATTACAAAAATGTCTCATTTACATTTTGTAGCTGCAGAGCCGTATCGTAATAGGGTGATTCAAATGGGCGAAAATCCTTTGTATGTTTTTAACGTAGGATATTTGGCCGGCGAACGTATTTCCAAAATGAAACTACTGGATAAGCCTGTTTGGCAGGAGAAGCATCATTTTGAATTAGGAAAAATTAATTTTTTAATTACCTATCATCCGGCTACTTTAGTGAATGACAAAAATACAACGACGATAAACGCTATCTTTTCTGCGCTCGATCATTTCCCTGATGCAAAATTGATTTTTACTAAATCGAATGCCGATGAACAGGGCAGATATATCAATATGAAAATTGATGAATATGTCAATCGAAATAGAGAACGGGCGATTGCATTTACAAGCTTAGGCGACCTCAATTACCTCAGTTTAATTCAATTTGTTAACGTAGTCATTGGGAATTCTTCTAGTGGCTTGACTGAAGTGTCCTATTTTCAGAAACCAACGGTCAACATAGGCGATAGACAAACAAAACGATTACGTCCTTTTTCAGTGATTGATTGTGATGAAAACTCTATTTATGATTCAATCAATAAGGCTTTATCGGCGGAGTTCCAAGAAAAACTAATCAATACCCCAGTGACGTGGAAACATGATAATGTTTCTGCGAACATAAAAAATATTTTAACTTCTATTAATCTTAAAGATCTAATCATAAAAAAATTTAATGACTTAGATGTAACGTCCCTTAGCTGAATCAGGTCATTGCGTTGCAATCAAGCGAGAATAGCTTCTTTGATATTGACAGCATCCTGTAGTAGAGAAACTTTATCCAGTTTTTCCCAACTTAAGTTAAGGTCCTCTCGTCCAAAATGCCCATAACTTGCGGTTTGACGATACATGGGGCGCAATAAATCCAGCATGCGGATAATGCCATAAGGACGCAAATCAAAATGCTCTCGAATTAAAGTAATAATTTCTTTTTCAGGAATTTTATGGGTGCCAAAGGTTTCTATGTGAATGGAAACCGGTTCAGCAATGCCAATTGCATATGAAATTTGAATTTCTATGCGGTCTGCGATGCCCGCGGCCACAATATTTTTAGCAACATAACGACATGCATAAGCTGCAGAGCGATCCACTTTCGAAGGGTCTTTTCCAGAAAAACAACCGCCACCATGGCGTGCCATACCGCCATAAGTATCAACAATAATTTTTCGCCCAGTCAAACCGCAATCACCTAAAGGTCCGCCAATGACAAAACGTCCTGTCGGGTTAATCAAAAATTTTGTGTGCTGATTGATCCATTGCGAGGGCAAAACAGGTTTAATGATTTCTTCAATGACGGCTTCTTTTAACGCATCATGAGTAATATCTGGATCATGCTGAGTCGATAAAACAATGGTTTCAATGCTGATGGGTTTGTGATTTACGTAGCGAAAAGTCACTTGGCTTTTGGCATCAGGCCGTAACCAAGCCAATTTTTTTTCTTTGCGTAATTTTGCTTGCTGTTTCATGAGTGCGTGCGCATAAAAAATAGGTGCCGGCATGAATCCTTTGGTTTCGTTCGTTGCATAACCAAACATGAGTCCTTGGTCGCCTGCTCCTTGCTGTTCTCGGGCTACGCAATTGACACCTTGCGCAATATCAGGCGATTGTTTGCCGATGGCAGAGATTACCGCGCAAGATTCCCAATCAAATCCCATGAGGGAGCTGTTGTAACCTATGTCACGTACTACTCTGCGTGCAATTTCTTCAACATCAAGTGAAGCAGATGTTGTAATTTCACCACCCACCAATACCATGCCTGTTTTGACAAATGTTTCACAGGCAACGCGCGCTAAAGGATCTTTAGTTAAAAGATCATCTAAGATGGCATCAGAAATTTGATCAGCCATTTTATCAGGATGTCCTTCTGAAACAGATTCAGAAGTGAAGAGAAAATCTTTTTGCATACAGGAATGTCCTTTTATTTTCTGTATTGAATTATGTTGTTGCCGAGCTTGTGTTTACATCACCATAAGTGTATCGATATTCATAACGGGCTGCATTTTTGAGCGGTTTACTATGGTTTAATACAATACCGTTAATTTCTATATGACAAGCACGTGCTTTTTTCACGGCCAGTTTTACATCTCCTATGGTATCTTTTCCTGCGCTGACAACAAATAATTTTATTTCACAATATTTAGAAATCAGTACAGAGTCAATGACGGGCAAAATAGGTGGCGTATCAATAATGACTTGATCAAAGTCCTGTTTAGTTTTTTTGATGAGCTCTTGAAAGCGGTTGCTTTGGAAAAGTTGAATCGGATGGGCCGTATGGTTGCCGCAGGGAATATAAAAAAGATTTTCATTGATATGACGCGCTAACTCTTCATATTGGCATTTTCCTTCAAGATATTCGCTTAATCCATTCGATTTTGGTTGATTTAATGCGCGGTGCAATAATCCTTTTCTGATATCACCATCAATCAATAATGTTCGTTTTCCAGAGTCTGCAATGACTTGGGACAAATTAAGCGACACAAAACTTTTGCCTATTCCAGGTAAACTGCCCATCAGCGCAATCGCTTGATGATGCGCAGATGGGCTTAGCATGTTCAGGCTGATACGCAGGCTGCGTAAACTTTCAATCGTGATATCATCGGGTTCCTGTTTGGCTAAAATGAGCGGTGCGGATAGACCCGTACCAAAGGTATTCATTCCTTTTTTATGTGCTTTTTCCAATCGTTTTTGTTTGCGGCTGAAAGGCAAAACGCATTGAACGGGTAGCTTTATTGCGTCTTCTATTTGCTCTGAATCTTCAATGGTTTTATTTAAAGCGTTTTTCAGCAGAAGAACTGCAATAGATAGAAATGCCCCCATAAAAAATCCCATGAAGATAATCATCATTTTGTGTGAAGGGATTTTGCCGGCAGGGATGGCATCCGATAATACAATAACATCAGAGGAAAGGCCCGCTTTGGCAATTTCTAATTGTTGTTCGCTATTCAATAAATAAAGATACATGCTATTTTTAATTTTAGCTTCGCGTACCAAATTAATTTCTTCTTGATTGATCAAAGGAAACTTTCTGATTTCTCCTTTTAATTCATCAATACGTTTTTGTAATGCATCCTCCTTGCTGATATTAGCAAGCACTTGCGGGTGTTCTGGCATATAAAGCTGTAATAATTCTTCTCGTTCTGTTTTTAATTTATCGATGGCTTGTTCGAGTGTTGTTAATTGGTGTAATAACAATTGACTGATCATACTCATGCTCAGCGTGTTATTTTGAATGTGGTATTGATTAACAGCATCTTCTGCTGATGCGAGTTTATTTCTTAATTCAGGTAAGCGTCTATTTAAAAATTCTAAGGTTTCTTGCGCTTCTTCCGCATTTTGTTGACGATTTTTAATGACAGTGTAATGTGCAATTCCATTTAAAAGTTTGACAACACGCGCGGGATCGGAATCCGTTAATGTTAATTGAAAAATCCCAGTATTTTGTGCAGGATCATTACCGTAAACATCAGTAATTCTTAAATTATTCGCTAAGCTATTCACTAAATAAATTGGTGCTTTATAGCTGATTGAAAATTGAGTCCCGGGATTTGCCTGGAATTTGCCGAGCTTTAGGGTGAGAGCGTTTGTTTTAGCGGAAGTTGATAACTCCCCCGCCTTTCCGGTCAGAAGCAGTTCACCTTCGGGTGAAAAAAGTTGATAACTATTATTTTTACCCGCAATTAATTTAAATGTTTGTCCTACGTATTCCTCTGGTACGGTAAATTGGCTGACTTCTATTTTTTCACCACCCCAAGCATAGGATTTTAATCTAAATAATGGCCTGGCTAAAGAGTCTCCTGAATGATGCCTCGCCATCCAAGCGCCAAACAGAGGGTAATAATGAGGAGTGACGCTAATATTTAAGCCGGTTTGGATAATCACTGGCTCCAAAATATAGCGAGTGCGAATTAGCGCTTGTTGGGTTTCAAGCGCGGAATCCGCGCTTGATTTGTAACCTAACTTGCTGAGTACACCTGCATTGGCTGATTGAGGATGCACTTGCAGTAAAGCCGTGGTTTGGTAGGTTGGCTGTATCGTAAACGTGTACAAAAAAGCGATGAAAAAAGACGTCATTGAAACAGCGAGAATGATCCATTTGTAATGATAAAGCTCCATTAATATTTTTCTAATATCAACTCCATCATGTGGAAAGAAGAGCAATGCTGTGCTTGCCGGTTGATTCCCTGAATTGGTCTCATTCATTACGAAAGTCCCTTGATCGTATAGTAAGTTGTGAAGTTAGGCAGTATCTGACCAACGAAGCTGTTCCATGAGGTGAGAGAAGCAGCAGATACGTAAACAATATCATTTTCTTGTAAAGGAAATTGTTCGGCCATGACTAATGCTTGCGGTGTTTGTGCGTTTAGCCAAAAAACATCCGGGCGTAAGTAAGATCCACGAATAACATAAATATGTGTTGGGTCGGCACTGCCTGGGTCTATGCCTCCAGCGATACTAATAGCTTCCATTAATGTGAGAGGTTTATCATCGATTGGCTGTATTCCAGGCGTTCTTACTTTACCATCCACATAAACATGCCTATTGCGGTATTTAGCCACTTGAACTGAAACTTGCGGATTACGAATATAGCGGGCTAACTTACGAGATATTTTTTTTTGTACTTCACTCACGGTCAATCCGGCTACTTTTAAATGACCCGAGTAAGGGAAGAAAATAGTTCCATCGGTTTCAACTAAAATAGGTGCAGAAGTAGCGGGCCCGCTGACCAATGTGCTTGTCTCATTGCTAACACCCGGGATAGCGCCAACAGAGGTTGCAACCGTACTGATCTCGGGATGTCCCCAAACAATAATATTTAAACTATCAAACGCACCGATTCGATAAGGCTGTGGCCGCATAGCAGGTGCTAATAATTCTTGTCCTTCAGGTGTCATTAACATTTTGGCGCTGATAGGAATGAGTCTGGGCGCTATCCATTTGCCATTGGTTTTTTGCGCTGTTTTTATGGTGTTAGGCCCTAAATAATTGTCCGGAATTAAGGGCGCACAGCCATTTAATGTCATCAGGATCAGTGAACATAAGATGCAAAGGATGATTTTTTTAAAACACAATTTCAACATGATAAAATCCTTGTTTTCCAATCTTGCCAGGCAAGTTCAATTTGTCTGTACGTATATTCAAATGCGGCGGAGGGTTGGGTATAAGGATCTTCTATTTCAAATTGCTGCCAATGGCCTAACATAAAGGTTTTACCTTTCGCGGTGACAAATTGACGTGTTAGGGTTTGAAGCTGTGACTGAGTCATTACCAAAACAAGATCTGCTTTTTGAACAAAATCATAAGTAATCTGAGAAGCTCGGTGGGCAGAAATATCAATACCGCGCTGCTGCATAATAGCAAGCGCATTGGCATCGGCCGGACGATCCACTAATGCATTAAGACCCGCTGAACGAATGGAAAGAATAGAGCGATGTTCTTTTAATTGATGAAGAAAGAATCCTTCCGCCATTGGGCTTCGGCAAATATTTCCTCTACATACCATTAATATCGACTTCACTGCCAATGACCCACTCCTTTTATTTTCATCCGTAAATTTTTGGATTCTACGAGTTAAACTAAATCCTTGCAAGGATTTCTCATTTTTGATTTTATAGTGAACAAAATTAAGTTTGGTTGAGTATTCTAATTCCTTTTTAAAAAAGGCGTGTATCGAGTTAGAATGTTAAAGATAAAGCTATTTTTTGAAATGACAAAAATTTGGATGGAACCGATGAAAGTATTAGTGACAGGTGGTGCGGGTTTTATAGGATCAAATTTAGCAAGAGCATTATGGCGGCAAGGTTTGCAGGTTGTTGTGATCGATAATTTACTATCAGGATTCAAACAAAATCTTTCCGGGATGCCAGAAATTGATTTTATTGAAGGTGATATACGGGATAAAAATTTGTTGGATCAAAAAATGGAGGATGTTCAAACCATTTATCATTTGGCGGCATCCGTGGGTAATAAACGTTCAATTGATAATCCAATTCTCGATGCAGATATTAATGTCATGGGCACGCTTTGCGTTCTTGAAGCAGCCAGGAAGCATCAAGTAAAAAAAATAGTAGTGACTTCTTCCGCCGGTATTTTTGGCGAATTAAAAACGCTGCCTATCAAAGAAGATCATCCTATTGAGCCTCGCACTCCTTATGCGAGTTCAAAATTATATGCTGAAAAAATATCTTTGGCATATGCTGATTTATATGGAATAGAGGCAGTTTGTTTACGTTATTTTAATGTCTATGGACCTCATCAGCGATTTGATGCGTATGGAAATGTAATTCCTATTTTTGTTTTTAAGATGTTGCAAGGGGAAACCCTGCAAGTGTATGGCGACGGAGAGCAAACACGCGATTTTGTGAATGTGCATGATGTGGTTGATGCCAATATTCAAGCTGCGAACACACAAGGATTATCGGGTGCATTCAATATTGCCAGTGGAAAAAGTATCACTATTAACCAATTGATTTGCGAATTAAAACAAATTTTTCCCAATTTTCCCAAGGTCGTTTATGAAGCCCCTCGTGCGGGTGATGTCAGAGATAGTCTTGCCGATGTGAGTGCTGCAAAAAAATCTTTTCGTTACGATCCTAAAGTTAATTTAAAAGAAGGATTACGTGAATATGTGGAATGGGCAAAGTCACTGCTTAAAGAACCGGAAGTGTTATGAATATTCTGATTGTTACCCAATATTTTTGGCCGGAAGTTTTCCGCATCAATGATTTGGTAGAAGGACTCGCCCTGCGCGGCCATCAGGTGACTGTATTAACAGGAAAACCCAATTATCCTAATGGAAAATTTTATCAAGGGTATGGTTTTTTGAAAAAGAATAATGAATTCTACGGCACAGTAAAAGTGGTGCGGTCGCCTCTCATTCCACGAGGGAAAAGCAGTAAAATTTTGTTGGCTCTTAATTATTTATCTTTTGCTTTTTTAGCAAGCATCGTCGGTATTTTGAAGTGTGCACGTCCGGATGTCATATTCGTGTATGAGCCTTCTCCTATCACGGTTGGATTGCCGGCTATTTTTTTTAAAAAAATTAAAAAAGCCCCGATTCTTTTTTGGGTGCAAGATTTATGGCCGGAAAGTGTTGTAGCAGTTGATGCGGTACGGTCAAGAATTATTTTACGTATTCTTGAAAAATTAGTACATTTTATTTATAAACGATGTGACTATATTTTAACAACTTCAAAAGCTTATTTTGATTCGATAAAAAGATTTAACGTTCCGGAAAAAAAACTTTATTATTTTCCACAAACGGCGGAAGCATTATATCAACCTGTTAAAAATGTAATGAATCTTCCGGAAGAAAAATTACTGCCTAAAGGATTTAGAGTGGTTTTTTCCGGCAATCTTGGAGCGGCGCAGGATGTCGAAACAATTATTCGTGCGGCAGGGTTGCTAAAGGAATATATCGAAATTAAATGGATATTTTTAGGCGATGGAAGAAAAAGAATTTGGTTACAAAATGAAATCAAGCAATGCGGGCTTGATGAGACCGTTGTCTGGCTTGGACAGCATCCTGTTGAGACCATGCCAAATTTTTTTGCATTAAGCGATGCGTTGCTTGTCACTTTAAAAGATGATCCCGTTTTTTCGTTGACAATTCCTGCTAAAATACAGTCTTATCTAGCCTGCGCAAAGCCGATTGTTGCGGCTTTAAACGGCGAAGGAAGCCGAATCATTGAAGAAGCAAAAGCAGGTTTTGTGAATGAGAGCGGGAATTTCAAAGCGCTTGCCCGGAATGTTCTTCGCATGTATAAGATAAATGCGGCTGAGCGAAACCAAATGGGACAGAATGGCCGTGAGTATTTTAAACAACATTTTGAGCGTGATAAGTTATTAAAAAATTTGGAACAATGGATGATTGAATTGAAGGAGCAAACTAAAAGATGAAAATTTTAGTGCTAGGCGGCGATGGTATGCTGGGTCACCAACTGCTGCTCAATTTGCAAAAACGCCATCACGCACGCGCAACGCTAAGACAAGATAAAACAGTATACGAAAAATATCGTTTGTTTGATGAAGCCAATAGTTATTTCGGAGTTGATGTCAGAGGCGATGACTATCTAGAAGGTGTATTGTCTCATTTTAAACCGGATGCAGTCATTAATGCTGTGGGTGTGATAAAGCAGCGTCAAATGGCCAATGATGCCATTCCAAATATAGAGATAAACGCTTTGTTTCCGCATCGATTGGCTATTTTGTGTAAAAAAATCGGTGCTCGCATGATTCATTTTAGCACCGACTGTGTTTTTTCCGGGAAAAAAGGAAAATACACAGAAAATGATTTGTCGGATGCCTACGATTTTTATGGAAAAAGTAAATACTTAGGCGAAGTGCATGAGCCGCATTGTCTGACTTTGCGGTCCTCGGTGATTGGGCTAGAGTTGGCACATAAAGCGAGTTTAATCGAATGGTTTCTTGCAAGACACGGTGTCGTCAAAGGTTTTCGGCAGGCTATCTACACGGGACTTACAACACAAGAGATGAGTCGGGTTATTGAGTTGGTGTTAGTGAAACACCCTACTCTTTCCGGCGTTTTGCATGTTTCATCGAGTGCTATTAGTAAATATGATTTATTGATGTATTTTTCAGAATTGCTCCACTTAAAAGAGATACAAATTGAACCTGACGATCAGTTTGTCTGTGATCGTAGTTTACAAAGCGATGTTTTTTGTGGAATAACAGGATATAAAGCACCTACTTGGGCAAGCATGTTAAGTGAGCTTGCCGACCAAGTGAAAGAACGGGAGAGGATGACTGAATGCGCCGTTTAAAAGTCATGACCATTGTTGGGACGCGTCCTGAAATTATTAAATTAAGCCGTGTGATTGCTGAATTAGAAAAATATACTGATCATGTATTAGTGCATACCGGACAAAATTTTGATTACGAGCTTAATGAAATTTTTTTTCGTGATCTTGCCATTCGTAGGCCGCATTATTTTTTAAATGCGGCGTCTGAAAATGCAGCAAAGACGATTGGGCAAGTGATTATTAATACAGATGAGGTTCTTGCAAAAGAGATGCCCGATGCTGTATTAGTTTACGGAGATACAAATAGCTGTCTTTCCGTGATAGCCGCTAAGCGGCGAAAAATTCCGGTTTTTCATATGGAAGCAGGCAACCGTTGTTTTGATCAAGAAGTGCCAGAAGAAATTAATCGAAAAATTCTCGATCATGTGAGCGATATTAATCTCACACTGTCCGAACACGCGCGACGTTATTTGTTGGCGGAAGGCATACGAGGAGAAACCGTCATCAAAGTAGGTTCTTCCATGCAAGAGGTATTTCATTATTATATGCCAGGCATTCAACAGTCGACCATTTTACAGCAATTGGATCTACAGCAAGAAGAATATTTTTTAGTAAGCGCGCATCGCGAAGAAAATGTGGATTCGCGAGAGAATTTAATCGATTTACTTCGAACACTAAATAAAATTTCAGAAATCTATCATAAAAAAATTATCGTTTCAACGCATCCGCGCACGCGTTTACGTTTAGAATCTTTATGGGAATTACATCAAGATTTTAGGATGCATTCACACATCCAATTTTTAAAGCCGTTTGGTTTTTTGGATTATGCCAAGTTACAGTTGTCAGCTTACTGCGTGTTATCCGATAGCGGCAGTTTAACTGAAGATTCAAGTATTTTAAATTTTCCAGCAGTGACTATTCGTAAAACGCATGAAAGACCCGAAGGTATGGATGTTGCTACATTAATTATGAGCGGTCTTAAAGCGGAACGCGTTATTCAAGCCATTGAAGTTGTCACAGAGCAGCATGTTAAAGATAAAAGAATTTTTGGAATGGTACCTGACTATCAAGTGGATAATGTGTCGAAAAAAGTCCTGCGGATTATTTTAAGTTATGTGGATTATGTGAATCGGGTAGTGTGGAGCAAGCCTTCTGCGAGGCAAGAAGCATCAATTGTGGTGGAAGAAATATAGACCTTTAGGAAAATATTTTGGAAATTTTTGATGAAAAAAATAAAGGCGGCCATTCTCGGAAGCGGAAACATCGGCACTGATCTTTTAATAAAAATCTTGCGTTCACCCTATTTAGAATGCGGCGCATTTATTGGGCGTAATTTATTTTCAAGCGGCATGATCAAAGCACAGGCTCTTGGGGTTCAAATTTCTGCAGAGGGAATTCACTACATCGAAAAAAATCCATCCTGCTGCGACATTGTTTTTGATGCTACTTCTGCTAAGGCCCATCTAGAGCATGCTCCCATATTAAATCAACTCGATAAATTCGTGATTGATTTAACCCCTGCTAAAATGGGAAGTATCTGTGTGCCTGTTGTTAATATGGAAGATTGCTTAGATAAAAAAAATGTTAATATGATTACTTGCGGTGGACAGGCATCGATACCTATCGTTTATGCTTTAGCAATGACACAAAAAAACATTCATTATATTGAGGTAGTCTCAAGCATTGCTTCTCGCAGCGCGGGTCCGGCTACTCGGCTTAATTTAGATGAATATATTCATACGACAGAGCATGCTATAAAATATTTTTCTAACGTGAGTACAGCGAAAGCGATATTGAATCTCAATCCAGCCCAGCCTTGTATTAATATGCAAACTACTATTTTTGCTAAAGTTGAACGTCCAGATATTGAAAGTTTGCGATATGCTGTGAGAGCGATTTCAAAAAAAGTTCAAAAATATGTTCCCGGTTATGAAATTATAGTAAACTCCATCATTGAAAATGATCGTATCGCAGTCATGGTGCGAGTAAAAGGCTTAGGTGATTACCTACCTCAATATGCAGGCAATCTAGATATTATTAACTGTGCTGCAATGACAGTGGCTGAAGAATATGCCAAAAAGCAAATCAAAAATTTTGTTCAAGAAAAAAATCGCGCGATCAGTTTTAATCAGTGATCCGACATTAAGAGATGGCAATCATGCTGTCGGCCATACACTGACAACTGAGCAAATTGCTGCTTATTGCAGCGCAGCAGATGCGGCAGGCGTTCCCATTGTCGAAGTTGGCCATGGAAATGGTGTGGGGGCATCATCACTGCAGCTCGGGTTGTCAAAAACATCCGATCATGATGCGTTAAAAATAGCGCGGGATCATCTTAAAAAATCGATGTTAGGGATTCATGTGATTCCAGGATTTGCGACCATTGAAAAAGATATCGAACCTGCTATTGCGCTCGGAGTCGATGTCATCAGGGTGGCATCACATTGTTCTGAAGCAGATATCACGGAAAGACATATCAAATACGCCCGCGCCGCCGGTAAAATTGTTTACGGTGTCCTCATGATGTCGCATATGGTCACAGTAGAAATCTTGGCGGAAGAAGCAATTAAAATGCAGTCTTATGGTGCCGAAGGCATTGTTTTCATGGATTCTGCCGGACACTACCTCCCAGAAGAAGTTTTTGATCGGGTAAAAATGTTAGTGGCCTCGCTCTCTGTGCCAGTGGGATTTCATGCGCATAATAATCTTGGTATGGCAATTGCAAATTCAGTAGCGGCTCTAGAAGCAGGCGCTAGTATGTTAGATGGTTGTGCGCGTGGTTTTGGTGCAGGCGCTGGAAATGCTCAGCTTGAAGTATTGGTCGGTGTACTGGAACGCATGGGTTATCAAACTGGAATTGATTTTTATCGATTATTAGATGCGGCTGATCTTGCGGAAAAAATTTTACTCGAAGAACTTCCTGCCATTCAATCAGCCAGCATTGTCAGCGGACTGGCCGGCGTATTTTCGGGTTTCATGAAGCCCGTGACGCGCATTGCTAAAGAGTTTAATCTTGATCCAAGAGATATTTTTTTTGAATTAGGGCGCCGTAAAATAGTTGCTGGGCAAGAAGATATTATTATTGAAGTAGCAAATGATCTAGCAAAAAAACTTAGTCTTTTAACTGAGCGATGAATATGCCCGTTTCTTCAACTGATCTGATCTTAGAAGATTACCAAAATGTAACCCGGAATAATATCTCTCAACTCTCGAAACTTAAAAACGATGTAGCTGTCATCACAGGCGGCACCGGATTTATTGGAACATGGATTGCAGGACTGATTGCTTTTTTAAATGATCATTATGCTTTTAATACTCATGTTTTGCTGTTAGCAAGAAATTTTGATGAGTTTAAATCTTCACGCCCACATCTTTCAAATCGACATGATATTAAATTTATTGCGACTGATGTGAGATATGTAGTCGAATTACCAATAGAAACCAACTGGCTGATTCATACAGCAGGTACTCCTGATAACCGTTTTCATGCTACTTATCCTATGGAAACGATGTCTATTATTGCAAATGGCACACACGCAATATTACGCGCAGTCGAACGTTGCTCAAATTTCAAAATGTTATTAAATTTGAGTTCCGGACTTATTTATGGCACACAACCATTAAAGCACGCGCACATGGGGGAACATTTTTTGGGAGCGCCAAAGTGCGGTACTGTTTCTTCAGCTTACGCTGAAGCCAAACGATTTGCTGAAACACTTTGTCACGCATCGCGCAGTCAAGCGAGAATTCCTGTCATTACTGCTCGACCTTTTGCATTTGTAGGTCCTTATCAATCCTTAGAAATGCCCTGGGCGATTAATAATTTTCTGAAAGATGCTCTTTCTGGGCATGCTATTCGAGTGCTCGGCGATGGTAAAACAATCAGAAGTTATATGTATGCGAGTGATATGGCTTTTTGGTTATTAACTATTTTAACGAGAGGTTCATCGGGTGATGTTTATAATGTAGGAAGTCCAGAACCTACCACGCTGGCAAAATTAGCTCAACTGATTGCCAGTCAGTTTGATGATGCACTAGAAATTAAATTAAAAACATCTTTCTCAAATCAGTTACAAAACTCTAGATTTGTCCCTGATATTTCCTATGCCCAAAATACATTACAATTAGCAATGACGGTTGATCTTGAAACAGCCATTAAACGAACTCTCAACTGGAATAAATTAATAAGAAAAAATGATGACTACAAAAATCAGTGATCTCACAGCCGATTTTTTACAAGAAAAAGGCATCCGCCATGTATTTGGAATTATTGGCGCCGGCAATGCTCATCTTTTTGATTCTATTAGCCAGAAAGGCTATACAGAAATTATTTGCGTTCATCATGAACAAGCTGCCTGTATGGCAATGCAAACTTATTATCGTACATGCGGTGTCATTTCTGCTGCCATTGTCACGACAGGCGCTGGATCAACGAATACTATTACAGGCGTGGTCAGTGCCTGGATGGATTCTATTCCTGGGCTAATTATTTCTGGCAATGAAAACTCTAAATTTACCCTAAACGAAAATCCCCTACGCATTTGGGGGGTTCAAGGCTATGACTGTGTTGCAATGGTTAGTAAAGTCACAAAATATGCTAACCGAGTATTAGACCCAAAAGCCGTGTTAGCAGAACTTGAGGCAGCGTATTATCATGCCATGCATGGGAGACCAGGACCTTGCTGGATAGATATCCCAATGAATATTCAGGCTGCAAGCGTCAATCCTGATGAGATTATTCAATTCAAAAAACCGGAAGAAACAAATAAGATTGTTTCAAGCCAATCTTTAATAAAAAATTCAAAGCAAGGTGCTAGTGAAGTCTTACCCTTATTACACTCAGCGGAAAGACCTGTTATTTGGCTAGGTCATGGCATTCGCCTAGGAAATGCTGTCGATTTAATTGAACCTTTGATTAATACTTTGCAATGCCCAGTGCTGGTCTCTTGGGCAGGGATTGACATGATTCCTTCAGAGCATCCCTTGGTTTTTGGCAGAGCGGGCATCTATGGACAAAGAGCAGCTAACTTTGTCCTACAAAATTGCGATTTTCTTTTGACGATCGGTACAAGGCTTGCGATTCCTCAAATTGGTTATAATTTAAGTGAGTTCGCGCGTTGCGCTAGAATTGCCGTGGTTGATATTGATCTACAAGAATTAACAAAACACGGCGCGCGCGTGAATGTTCCCATACTTGCGAATGCAAAAGAATTTTTAAGCGACATGATCAATCTATTACAAACGACTGATTATTCTTCGGAGAATAAATTACCCTGGCTCGAAAAATGTAAAACATATCAAAAAAAATATCCCGTTGTAGATGCGGAGCATGCGGATCGTGATGGTTTTATCAATTCATATCCTTTTATGTTACGCTTATCTCACTACTTCAAACCAAACCAGATTATCGTCACTGACATGGGAACAGCCCTTCTCAGCGGACATCAAGTATTACCACTTAAAAAAAATCAACGCTTAATGACTTCCACTGGCCTTGGAGAAATGGGATATGGTCTTCCTGGTGCTATTGGTGCGTCTTTTGCAACCAACAAAGGTGAGATTATTTGTTTGAATTGTGATGGTGGTATGATGCTCAATTTGCAAGAATTGCAAACTATGGTTCATCATCGATTACCTATTAAATTATTTATTTTTAATAACGATGGTTATCTCATGATTAAACATACCCAGAAAGCACTGTTTTCTGGTAGATATACAGGAACGGATAATCAATCCGGGATCAGCTGTCCCAATTTCAGCGCATTAGGACACGCCTTTGGAGTGCCTGCATGTAGTATTAAAACATGGCTAGAATTTGAGAAAGTTATACCTAAAGTAATGGCGCATCAAGGACCTATTATTTGTGAAGTTTTTACACATCCAGAACAATTATTTGTGCCAAAACTTTCACTTGCGCTGCAAAAAGATGGTTCTATTATTTCACCGCCGCTTGAAGATTTATCTCCGCTGATTCCAAGAGAGGAATTACGCGAAAATATGATAACATGAGTTATTATGAAATCGGCGGATTGATTTAGCGCATTTTTTTAAAATGCGTACCCGGGTTATGATATTCAACTTTCAACAAGCGCGGTATTTACGCGTTCAGGAGATGTTTCTTGAGAAGGTATGCTCCATATTTTCCAGGGAGCTTTTTCGTTTGCCCATAATTCTTCTAAATAATTTTTGTCACGCAGGGTATCCATCGGATGCCAAAATCCATGATGAAAAAATGCGGATAATTGTTGTTTTGATGCGAGTGTTTCTAAAGGAGATTTTTCCCAGATCGTTTGATCGTCTTTAAGATAAGAAAGAATTTTTGGCGATAAAATAAAAAAACCACCGTTGATCCAGCCATCATCGCCTTCTGGCTTTTCTTTAAATTGAATGACTTTGTGATTTTTAATCTGTAGTGCGCCAAATCGTCCGGGAGGCTGAACAGCAGTCAAGGTAGCTAATACTTGTTGTTGGCGGTGGTGGGCAATCAATGCGTTGATGTCGATATCAGCGACTCCATCGCCGTAGGTGAAGCAAAAATCATCATCCCCTAAATAGTTGGCTATGCGTTTTAAGCGTCCCCCTGTCATGGTGTTTTCCCCGGTATCAACGAGTGTAATGCGCCAGGGTTCAGCATTATTTTGATGGATGTGAATTTTATTTTTAGTGATATCAAGCGTGACATCTGACATATGAAGAAAATAATTGGCAAAATATTCTTTGATCATGTAACCCTTGTAGCCTAAACAAATAATAAAATCGTGTACATGATAAGTTGAATAGATTTTCATAATATGCCAAAGGATTGGCTTGCCGCCAATTTCAATCATGGGTTTTGGGCGCACGATAGTTTCTTCGCTGATGCGGGTTCCTAGCCCGCCTGCTAAAATCACAGCCTTCATGGATGTCCCTATGCTTAGAAGAAAAATTCTTCGTAATGAAGAATTTTTTAGTTTATCGAGTATTTGAAAAATTGACTAGGGTTTTCTTCGTGCTCTATTTTGTGTTTATGTGAATAGCACTGCTAGAAAGTGATTTGATAAAAATCCAAGTGAATCCCAAGCTTAAAATGGACAAGCTTGTTAATTTAAGCAAGTACGCCGGCCAATAAAAAATTACACAGGCCATAGGTAGTAATAGGCAGCAATTGAATAGAGTGATACTGATCGTCACTTGTTTGTGATTAGCACCTAGAGCAATTAAATGTTGATAGGCGTGTTCACGATGCGCTTCATACCAACGTTTTCCCCGTAATGCGCGATAGAGTAAAGTGAATGTAGCATCCCATAAAAATATGCCGGACAGAGTTAGCCAAAAAAAGACTGATAAAAGTTGTTGATTAGCAGTATGGAGGGCAATGACAGCAAACACAAAACCAAGGAAACCGCTGCCAACATCCCCTAAAAAAATTTTAGCAGGCGGCCAATTCCACACGGTGAAACCTAAAATGCTTGCTGTTAACAAATACATGACTATGCTTAAGTGAAAAGCGCCCATCAAAGATAAGGCTATTCCACTGGCGAGCGCGACAAAAATACCTTCACTGCCAGCGAGGCCGTCAATTCCATCCATAAAATTATAGAAATTAGTGCACCATATAATAGTGATGAGCGCGAGCAAATAACCCATGTGCGGTAGAGTTATTTTTTCTATGCCGATATCTAAAACAGGAAATCCGCCTAGCCAGTAAAGCGCCCACATAGCGGCTAATATATGCAATAAAATGCGGGAACGTGCTTTAAGAGAATAGATATCGTCACAGTAACCGGTGATGGCAATGATTAATCCGCCTCCGATTAATGCGACAGTAAAATTTGCATCAATCCATCCGGCTAAATACAATCCAGTGAGAGATATCAAAAAAGATAAAACAATGGCAATACCGCCGCCGCGCGGGGTGGGGATGCGATGAGAGCTTCGCTCATTGGGGATATCAAGAATGGCTTTACGCAAAGCATGACAGCGAATTACCCAAGTCATAAATATGGTGAATAAGAATGTGCATACACAAAAAAATATTATTTTGGCATCCATGAAATATTTTTTCCTTATGATGAGTGATATTTTTTAATAATATCGGGTAGCATTTTTTTAAAATCATATCTTGGAATAAATCCTAAATCACGGTGTATTTTTCCAGAGGAATAGTGAGCGTTACCGAATAATTTTTTCATACTTTCTGAATCAAAGGGCATGCGTCGTTTTAAAATTTTTTTACCAAGGTCTCCACACAGAGCGAGTAATTTAAACCCTGTGAGAGGTATGTGAAAAGAGGGTATAGATTTACCTAATGCTTCACGCATGGTTTTGTAAAGTTCATCGGTCGAGTAAGGTACATTATCGGTGACGAAATAAATTTCGCCATCCGCTTTGGGGGAAAGCGCTGCCAGCCATGCGGCTTCACAAATATCGTCGATACTGATCATAGAGCGGGCATTTTTGATGGGGGGGAGCGGTGGAAAAAAACCTCGATCAATAGCTTTTAGCATGGCAGCCAAATTTCCTTTCCAGTCAGGCCCATAGACTAAAGAAGGGCGCAGGATGCATACATGCATGCCCGTTTTTTTTGCGGAAAGCACAAGCTCCTCTGCTTTTCTTTTAGCAATTCCGTAAGATGAAGCGGGAAGCAGTGTAAAATTCTCATCAATGCAGCGGGGGTGATCGGCGACTGCTTTGACGCTGCTAAAAAAAATAAATCTTTTAACTTTAGCTTCAATTGCTTTTTGAAGAATATTTTCTGTGCCTTCGAAATTAACGCGATGATGTTCTTCAGCAAAAGAAGCATGGTTTTCTTCAAAAGCATGCGCATAACCTGCCAAATGAAATACAGTATCAATACCAACACACGCATTTTTTAAAGTAAGAGGATCTGTTAAATCACCCACATTGATATCTACACACGGATCAAATAGAACTGATTTTTTTTCATCACGCAGTAAAACGCGTACTAGATGGTTTTTTTCTAACAAAAAACGGACGAATTGTTTACCAATAAAACCTGTGGCGCCTGTGACAAGAACATTTTTCATGCGGGCCGTTCCTTCGAGGATTTGCTTATCATAAATAGGATTCTCGTAAAAATATACGATATACTTCTGGTTATCACAATGCTGAAGTAATAAAACTATGAGATCAGATTGCATCATTCAGGCAAGGCTGGGATCGACCCGCTTTCCAGGAAAAATTTTTTCTCAATTAAACGGAAAACCGCTGATTCAATACATCATTGATCATTTAAAATTGTCCAAAAAAATTGATCGCATCATTATTGCAACGACCGAAAACAAAATGGATGATGCATTATGTACCTACTGCGAATTGCAATCGATACCCTATTACAGGGGCCCAGAAGAAAATGTATTAGAGCGCTTTATTAAAGCAGGCGCCCATTATCACTGCGACCATTTGGTGCGTGTCTGTTCCGATAACCCTTTCATTGACATTAACAAATTAGATGCTCAAATTGAGCGTTTTTTTTTAAGAAAAGCCGATTATTGTACCTATGTCACGGAAGAGGGTCTTCCGATTATTCTTAAACCCATCGGCCTATTTGCGGAAGTGGTTTCACTAGAGACATTAAAAAGATGTTATCAGTTAGCGGTCGAAAAAAATCATTTCGAGCATGTGACATTTTTTATTTATACCAATCCAGATTTTTTTAAGATCGAAAAAATGTTCTTGATGGAGGATATCAATCCTGAATATCGATTTACGATCGATTATCCCGAGGATTTAAATTTTTGCCAATTGATTGAAAAGCGATTGAGAGGCCAAATAAACTTGGAAAATTTGATGACATTCATGAAAGAGAACGTTGATTTGCAGCGAATTAATTTGAATTTTTCATTGTCACATGTAAAAGCCTATTAAAAATCAACGGGTACGGTATTTTTATTTAATACGGCATGGATAGATTTTTGTAGAATTTTTTCGCGATGCAATAATGTTTCAACAAATTCTCTAAATGCTCCCTCGCCGCCTGCGCGCTGTGTGACGCAATGCACTTTTTCTTTAATATAGACAGGTGCATTAGCGGGTGCGCCTGAAAAATAGATTCTTTCTAGCAAAGGAAGATCGATCAGATCATCACCAATGTAAGCAACTTGATCGAGCGTAAGGTTAAGTTTTTTACAAAGGGCTTCCGCATCCGCCAGCTTATTAGAGCTTCCCTGAATGAGATGATTTATTTTAAGTTTGGCGGCTCGTCTTTCAACGATATGGGTTGTTTCACTGGTGATGATGGCGACTGGAATGTTTAACGCTTTGCACAGCAACACACCCATGCTGTCGGACGTATTGAATTTTTTCCATTCATTACCCGTTTGGTCATAGTACATACCGCCATCGGTGAGTACGCCGTCTACATCTGTGATCACTAATTTAGGAAGCATTGATTTTAACTCTGATTTAAACAATATAATGGTGATAAATGATCTCGTCTTCCGGTATATCTATCATTGCTTTTTTACCGATAATTTTATCTTTTTCATGCCATTTATATCCATCTCCGGGAGAAAGCATCTGGATATCTTCAATGTTGATGGCTTCGCCTTTTGGAATAGGCCGTTTTGTCGCGATGGATCGCTCTAATTTTATACGTGCATTCTCAACAGCAGGATCGATAAAAATTTCTTTTTTTCCAAGGGCCATCTCGAGTAATCTGATATCACGTACCATCCGATTTACGCCATCTGGTCCTAGTGATCCAGACTGATCAGTGCCCTTCATTCTTCTGTCAATCGTAATATGTTTTTCAATAACCTTGGCACCGAGAGCGACTGCGGCGACCGGCGTAGAAATGCCGATGGTATGATCAGAATATCCGATCCGATATTCTGGATAATTTTCTATTAAATAGGAGATAGAATTGAGATTAATGTTCTCCGGGCGTGTTGGATATTGGGATACGCAATGTAATATAGAGATTTGGTCGTGATATTTTGTGATGACATTTAATGCATCGTCTAATTCTTTTTTTCCTGCCATACCCGTGGATAGAATGATGGGTATAGCAGTTTCTGCTAAGGCTTCTAATAAGGGCAGATTAGTCAAATCGCGACTGGCCACTTTTAATTTATCTGGTATGAATAGCTTGAGTAGTGACAAGCAATCGATTGCGCACAGCGTTTCGATACAATCGAAACCATGTTGTTTGATATGTTTGTAAATTTCGTAGTGCTGTTGGTCCGATAGCTCAAGAAATGCTCTGTGTTCGCCATAAGTTTTACCAAATGAGTGTATTGAATCATACGGTTTGTCCATCTGTGATTTTGACAGTTCAGCTTTTAGGTCGCGTTTGGTTAGTTTAATGGCATCCATTTTTTTTAACTTCAAGCCAAACAAGGGTTCTTCAATTTCTCTGGCAACCATGTCGATTGTGAGCTTTGCAACATCGACTGATCCATTATGATTTTGTCCGATTTCTCCAATGATGTAGGTGTGACAATGTTGCATGCTCTTTCTTCCCTGAATAAAGTGCGAGTAAATTAGCACATAACGATTGGATTGTGAATAGTGGGCAGTGGCTACGCATTTTTTGATGAAATTTTCAAATTAATTTTCTCATCAGGCCTGTTTTTTTACAGTTGACATTTTGCGGGTGTGAGCTAAACTCAAAACCGTTACTCGAATTTTTGAAGCATCTCATGCGAGCAAATTGCGTCGCAGGGCGGTAGCGTGCTTAAACAACCCACGAATATCTAATTTTCTCCCAAATGAAAAAATATTTCACACAATTATCATATTTATTGGATTCTCAGGCGAAAAAAACGATCCCGCTTTTGATTCTGTCATTTTTATTTTCATCAGTACTTGATGTAATAGGTGTCGGCTTAATAGGCGTTTTTCTTGGTCTATTGACCAATCCGCATTTTTTCCTTCAAAAATTCCCCGATCTCGCGTTTTTGTTGCAAGGATTATCAGAAAAAAAAATTATTGGGTTATTTGGTGTGTTGATTATTGTGGCTTTTGCTGTTAAGGCGATACTCACGTTACTTATTCAAGCAAAAGTTATTTTTTTCTGCCAATTACTTTTAGTGCGTCTTAAAAATCGCATGATGATAGCTTATCAATATGCGCCTTATACTTATCATTTACAGAGAAATTCTTCTTATTTGATTTCTAGAATTCAAGATAATATCGGTAGTTTTATTGGCAATGTATTTTTACCTTTACTGAATCTTATTTCGAGTGGGTTTATTGCAATTTCTATTTTATCTTTGTTGGCCATTCTACATCCCTTCATCACCCTATTTTTGGTGAGCATGTTTTTTTCGGTAGGGCTTGTATTTGACTTGTTTGTTAAGCAAAAACTTTCTTCTATGGGTAAAATAGTTTCTTTATCCAATGGTGAAATGATTAAAACTATTCATCATAGCTTACATGGACTAACAGAGATTCGTGTATTAGGGCGGGAAGATTATTTTCTTCAATGGCTAAGTAAAATATCCCATCGTTACGCGCATGCGGCAGGTATTTTAGTAGCATTACAGCAAATTCCGCGTTATTTAATTGAAAATATGATTGCCATTTTTATTATTGGTCTTACATTAGGTGGGATCGCGGCGGGTTTCTCGATAAGTGGTGTAGTTGCGATGGTTGGCATGTTTGCTGCGGCGGGTGCACGTTTGTTACCAACCGTCACACAAATTATGTCTGCCATCAACCAAATTCGTGGCTATCTTTATCAAACACAGTTGGTGTATGAAGAATTAGTAGAGCTTGAGTCTATCACAAAAGGTTCCAAAAAAATAAAATCACTCTATCAGAAATTTGATAAATTAACTTTTTCAACTATTTTTTTAAGCAATGTAAATTACCAGTATCCGCACACCGATTATTCAGCGCTGAAAAATGTCAATATTACCCTTCATAAGGGTCAATCTATTGGGCTAGTCGGGCCATCAGGTGCCGGTAAAAGTACATTGGTCAATGTTATTCTAGGTTTTTTAGAACCAGAAAGCGGTCAATTATTGATTGATGGGAAACCGATAGATAACTTGAGAGAGTGGCTAAACAATTTTGCTTATATTCCTCAAATTATTTTTTTATTGGACGATACATTGAGACGTAATATCGCCTTAGGTATTGATGATCACGAGATTGATGAAGACAGAATAACCAAAGTGATTCAAATGGCCCAATTAACAGAAGTCGTACAACAATTACCAGAAGGAGTAGATACATTGCTGGGTGAAAATGGTGTGCGTTTGTCAGGGGGGCAACGCCAGCGGGTCGCGTTAGCGCGTGCTTTTTATCATGAGCGCGATGTTATCATTATGGATGAAGCAACATCATCACTTGATCACGAGACTGAACAAGAAGTCATTAACACAATCAAAACATTAAAAGGCAATAAGACATTAATTGTAATAGCGCACCGGCTGTCAACAGTTGAGAATTGCGATATTTTACTGCGGCTAGAAAAAGGAAGGATCACTAAAGTAGGTTCATTTGCAGATGTGGTAGGCATCTCTTCTTAGAGACTGTTTAAAATTTTTTTAAATTATTTTTTAGTTATTAGAGGGAATATATAAAAATGAAAATTTTAGTCACAGGCGGTTCTGGATATAAAGGGAGTGTTTTAGTCCCTAAATTACTTCTAGACGGCCATACAGTCACAGTAGTGGACATTATGTGGTTCGGAAATTTTTTAAAGCCTGATCCTCGTTTAACTGTGATCCAGAGTGATGTGAGAAATATGCAAGATGAATGGTTTCAGGGGGTCGATGCAATTATTCATTTAGCATCAGTTGCTAATGATCCTTGCTGCGAATTAAGCCCTAAATTGACTTGGGAAATCAGCACATTGGCAACGATGCAATTAGCAGACCGTGCTATCCGGCACGGTGTTAAACAAATTATTTATGCATCTTCTGGCAGTGTGTATGGCGTGAGTGATGAACCACGGGTCACGGAAGAAACCCCCCTTAATCCTATTTCTGAATATAACAAAGCAAAAATGGTGGCTGAACGGGTACTATTAAGTTATGAAAATGATATTTTAGTCCATATCGTACGCCCTGCGACTGTTTGCGGATACTCACCGAGAATGCGTTTAGATGTTTCAGTCAATATGTTAACCATGCAGGCATTAACTAAAAAAAGAATTACTGTTTTTGGCGGCAATCAAACGCGTCCTAATATTCATATTGATGATATTACTGATTTATACATTTTTTTACTGGATCATACTATTCCAGGTGTATTCAATGCGGGGTTTGAGAATTTATCTATTTTAGAAATTGCTAACATGGTTGTTGAGAAAGTACCCGCTGAAATTATCGTGAGCGAAAGTAATGATCCCCGCTCTTATCGAGTGGATTCCAGTAAACTGCTTAAAACAGGATTTAAGCCGAAAAAAAGTGTCAAACATGCGATTCATGAACTGATTGATTATTTTAAAGAGGGCCATCTCGCTGATGAGGACCGTTTTTATAATATTCGTACGATGAAAGAATTAGTCGCATGAGCTATTTGATTTTAGGCAGCAATTCTTTTGCTGGCGCATCACTGGTTGATTATCTTTTGCGGCAAGAAGAATCTGTTATCGGGATTAGCCGTTCTCCTGAGTTGCATCCGGTGATGCAGCCTTATTTCAATAATCCGCAGAAATCCGCTTTTCGTTTTGTTCAGGGCGACTTAAATACAGATAGCGCAGACATTTTAGAATTAATCCAAAAAAATAAACCGCGTTATATCATTGATTTTGCGGGCCAGGGGATGGTAGCAGAAAGTTGGGCGGACCCTGCGCAATGGTATTTAACCAATGTGGTCGCTAAAGCTAAATTGCATCATTTTTTAAAAGAGTGTGATTTTCTAGAACGGTATGTTCGAATTTCAACACCTGAAGTCTATGGCAATACATTAAATAAAATGCAAGAAAACAATCCGCTCAATCCATCCACGCCTTATGCTGTTTCTCATGCGGCGATTGATATGAGTTTAAAAGCATATTATAAACAGTATCAATTCCCAGTAGTGCTTGCGCGTTTTGCTAATTTTTACGGGCCGCATCAGCAATTGTATCGCATTATTCCAAGAACAATGATTTATGGGCTGCTCAAAAAAACATTACCTTTACATGGAGGCGGTGTTTCAGAGCGCATGTTTATTTATGCCGAAGATATAGCCGATGGTATTTATAAAACGATCCATCACGGAAAATTGGGTGAGATTTATCATTTTGCAGCAGGGCCTTGTATTTCAATACGTGCCCTCGTAGAGAAAATATGCCATATGATGAAAATAGAGATCACTTCTTTTGTAGAAATTGCGAGGGAGCGCATAGGAAAAGACAGTAAATATGAAATGGGCGTGGATAAATCAGAAGAATTAGGTTGGCAGGCGAATTATTCACTTGAAAAAGGGTTAGAAAAAACTTATCGCTGGGTGAAAGACCATATTGAAACAATTAAAGCATTACCATTGGATTATATTCATAAACCTTAAAGGATGACTCATGAATGCAATTCTTGAAATAAAAAACTTCTTACCAGAACAATACGAACGAACGGGTCGTTTGCTTATTAACCATAATTATCTTTCAGAGCAATTTGCAGATTATGAAACTATTTTTGCGAAATTAAAAGAAATTGTAGTTCGCGGTGATTATACGCTGGGTAAACCTGTTGATGATTTTGAAGAATCTTTTAAAAACATTACGCAAACAAAGCATGCCATCGGTGTTGGCAGCGGGACGGATGCATTATTTTTAAGTTTGAAGACATTGGGTATAAAAGAAGGGGATGAGGTGATCACTACCCCTTTTACTTTTTATGCGACGATTGGAGCAATCGTAACGGCGGGAGCAAAGCCCGTTTTTGTCGATATTTTAGAAGATTACAATATTAATTCAGATGATATTGAATCAAAAATCACGTCTAAAACAAAAGCGATTTTACCGGTGCACTGGGCAGGTAAGCCTTGTCACATGAATGACATTATGTCGATTGCAGATAAGCACGACGTATTTGTGATTGAAGATGCTTGTCATGCCATTCAAGCAACTTATGCCGATCAACCTGCCGGATCTTTTGGGCATTTTGGATGTTTCAGCTTTCATCCATTAAAAAATTTGAACGTATGGGGTGATGGTGGCATGATTGTGACTGATTCAGATTTTTTTGCGGACCAGTTAAAATTGATGCGCAATCACGGGCTTAAAAATCGTGATGAATGCGTGATGTTTTCTTATAATTCGAGGCTCGATACGCTACAAGCGATCGTCGCCGCACATTTGCTTGAAAAATTAAATTTTATTACTGAATCGCGCATTCATAATGCAAATTATTTTGATTCTGAGTTATCGATGATTTCTGAGATAGATATTCCATTTAGAGAGCAATATGTAAAGCAAGTCTATCATTTATATTGTATTCAATGCGATCAACGGGATGCACTGCAAGCGTTTCTCATCAAAAACGGTATTGATGCCAAAGTTCATTATCCAATCCCGATGCATTTGCAACCTGCTGCTGCTTATCTTGGTTATCACCCAGGTGATTTTCCAATGTGCGAACGCATTGCCAGCAGAACGCTTTCATTGCCGGTTCATGAATTTTTAAGTCTAGATAATTTGAGTTATGTGGTTAGCAAGATAAAGGAATTTTATGGAAAAACTTCTTCATCGAAATGAACAATTAAAAAAAGATAACATGCAAGTTTCTTTTATTGATTTGAAACGGCAGTATTTTCTGCATAAAGAAGAAATATTATCTGCTATTGATAAAGTGCTTTCATCGGGCAGTTATATTTTAGGCGAGATGGTTGAAACTTTTGAAAAAAAGATAGCAGAGTATTTAGGCTGCCGATTTGCGTTAGGTGTTGCGAATGGTACTGATGCACTCATATTAGCGTTTAAGAGCGCAGGCATTGGCCATACTGATGAAGTTATTTTGCCTACCAATTCATTTTTAGCGACAGCAGGTGCTGTGATCGCTGTCGGCGCCAAACCTTTGTTGTGTGATGTGAAGCAAGATCTCAATATTGATGTTGATGCAGCAGAATCATTAATTACCAAAAACACAAAAGCCATTATTCCCGTTCATTTGACGGGTCGTCCAGCAGAGATGGATAAAATAGAGACTCTTGCTAAACGTCATTCGTTAATGGTGATTGAAGATGCAGCGCAATCCATCGGCGCTCGTTATAAAAATCAGATGACAGGCAGTATCGGTGATGTAGGCTGTTTTAGTTTGCACCCTTTAAAAAATTTGCGAGTGTACGGTGATGGCGGTTTGGTGGCGACGAATAATGAAGAGTTATATGCCACGATGAAGTTATTAAGAAATCATGGTTTAGTCAATCGAGATACTTGCTTACGTTTTGGATTAAATTCCCGTTTAGACAGCATTCAAGCGGGCATTGCTCTTGCAGAATTACCTCACCTTGAAAAATGGAATCATCATCGTCGTTATATGGCAGGGATTTATCGGGAGCGCTTAAAAGATGTTTTAGAAGTACCTATCGACAAAACAGATGAGCATGCGGTTTATCATAATTTTGTTGTCTTAACAGACCAGCGCGATTCGTTGATGAAATTTTTATTAAATAAAGGTGTTGAAACAAAAATACATTATCCGGTTCCTATTCATTTGCAGCCTGCTGCGGCTAGCTTAGGTCATAAGCTCGGCGATTTTCCCGTCGCAGAAAAATTAGCGATGCAAATGTTAAGTTTGCCGATTTATGCTGAATTACGTGAAGATGAATTAAACTATACTGTTGACGCTATCTTAGAATTTTTTAAACGATGAAAAATAATCTTGACATACAAATTGAAATTTATTACCGCATGCTGCGCATCAGAAGAATTGAAGAAGCGGTTGCGAACCATTATAAAGAGCAAAAAATGCGGACGCCTGTGCATCTTTCCATTGGGCAAGAAGGGGTCGCTGCTTTAGTGGGTTATCTCTTGAAGCCGACGGACTACGCGGTGAGTACGCACCGTGCGCATGCGCATTATCTGGGTAAAGGCGGTTCGTTAAATGCGATGATTGCGGAAATGCATGGCAAAGTGACGGGCTGTTGTCGTGGACGCGGCGGTTCTATGCATTTAATTGATTTGTCAGTTGGCTTTATGGGCAGCACGGCCATTGTGGGGAATACCATTCCAGTCGGTGTTGGACTTGGTTTATCAAACAAACTTTCTCACAATGAAAAAATTAGCTGTATCTTTGTGGGCGATGGGGCTATTGAAGAAGGTGTTTTTTTTGAATCACTTAATTTTGCTGTTTTGAAAAAATTGCCGGTGTTATTTATTTGTGAAAATAATCGTTATTCTGTTTATTCCCCGTTTGAAAAACGCCAACCTGCCAATAGAAATATTTATGATATTGCATTTGCCATGGGCGCTAAAATAAATTATGCCGATGGCTATGATCTTTTTGCAAGTTACGAAATTATAGAGGAAGCCGTGCAAGCGCTTAGACAAGACGGCGGTCCTTATTTTCTTGAATTTGAAACGTATCGATGGCGCGAACATTGCGGGCCGAATTATGATAATGATTTAGGTTATCGCAGTGAGGCTGAATTTTTAGAATGGAAAATGCGTGATCCCGTTGAAAACTTTAGGCAATATTTAATAGAAGAATATCAATTGTCCGCTGATTTTTTTAAAGAAATGGAAAATAAAATTGACGAAGAAATCAAAAACGCTTTTACCTTTGCAGAAAACTCTCCTTTTCCTGATAAAGAGGAAGCAGTCACCGGCCAGTATAAAATGTCTGAACCGAGCACTCCATTAACACAGCATTTCGTTTTAGAGGAAGCTTTGTGATGACAACTTCTATGACGTATACCAAAGCCATTAATGATGCATTGCATATTGCGATGGATAAGGATCCCAAGGTCATTTGTTTTGGGCTGGGGGTCGATGATCCTAAAAGAATTTTTGGGACGACAGATCATTTACAAGAACGTTTTGGCAAAGACCGTGTGTTTGATATGCCAACTTCTGAAAATGGTATGACTGGAATTGGCGTAGGTGCGTCACTAACCGGTTATCGTCCTGTGATGGTCCATCAACGCTTAGATTTCTTTTTATTAGCCATGGATCAATTAGTGAATTCAGCAGCAAAATGGTATTACATGTTTGGCGGCCAATGTTCGGTACCACTCGTGATTCGTTTAATTATTGGTAGAGGATGGGGGCAGGGGCCTACGCATTCGCAAAATTTACAGGCTTGGTTTGCACATATTCCAGGATTAAAAGTAGTGATGCCAACGACACCTGCTGATGCTAAGGGATTATTATTAGAAAGTATTTTTGATGATAATCCAGTCGTTTTTTTAGAACATCGATGGCTTCACAATAGTGAAGGGCAAGTGCCTGAAGGAGATTATCGAGTGCCTATTGGCCCTGCACGTTTAGCGCGTCTTGGTAAAGATTTGACGATTGTCAGCATGTCTTACATGACAGTTGAGGCATTACAAGCGGCCGCTTATCTAGAGCATTATGGTATTTCGTGCGAAGTGGTTGATTTGCGCACGATTCGCCCCATTGATTGGGCAACCATTTTTTCTTCCGTACAGAAAACTAAACGATTAATGGTATTAGATACAGGCGTTGCGACCGGTTCAGTTGCGGGTGAAATTATTTCTCAAGTTTCTATGCAGCAATTTTCTATTTTGAGGGATCCGCCTTTGCGTATTGCAATGCCGGATAATCCGGAACCGACCAGTTTTGGTCTCACAAAACATTTTTATCCAACGTGTCAAACAATTGTAGAAAAGATCGCTACATTGCTCGCAAAAAAAATTGATACAACGGATCTTGCTAAGAGGCGGGCATACCCTCATGATGTGCCTGGCGATTGGTTTAAAGGGCCTTTTTAAAAGGAAAATAGCATGGCGCATATTGATGACTTTATTGCATTAGCTCATAAAAAATCAGTCAGAGATTATTTAAAAAGAGTGACAGAATTTCCGAAAGCGGAAGCGGCTCAAATTTCAAAACAATTTGATTTTGATTATTGGGATGGTGAGCGTAAATTTGGTTATGGCGGTTATCACTATGACGGCCGATGGCGGGTTGTTGCAGAGCATATGGCGTCGCATTACGGATTAAAATCAGGCGATACTATTCTTGATGTCGGATGCGGCAAGGGATTTTTGTTGTATGAATTTACGGAAGTGGTGCCTGGTGTCAAAGTCACTGGTATTGATGTTTCCCATTATGCGATTACGCATGCAAAAGAAGAGGTAAAACCCTATTTGCAATTAGGTAATGCAAAAAAACTGGAATTTCCAGATGATCATTTTGATTTAGTGGTCTCGATTAATTCTTTGCATAATTTATATTGTTATGATTTGGAAAATGCACTTAAAGAAATTGAACGTGTCGGTAAAAAAAATAAATATATCTGCATGGATTCCTACCGTAATGAAATTGAAAAAACCAATTTGCTGTATTGGCAATTGACTTGCGAATGTTTTTTTACGCCCAAAGAATGGGAGTGGTGGTTTAAGACGTGTGGGTATACCGGTGATTATGGGTTTATTTATTTTGAATAATGTCAAAGAGTCATTGAAATGAAAGCAGCTATTTTAGTTGAACAAAATAAACCATTAGTGATTGACGATATTCAATTACCCGATACCTTAGGATATGGACAAGTGCTTGTTAAAGTCATTTCAAGCGGCATTTGTGGATCACAGTTAGGGGAAATTGCAGGCGTTAAGGGCGTTGATAAATTTTTACCGCACTTATTAGGGCATGAGGGCGGCGGTATTGTTGAAAAAATAGGAGCAGGCGTTACTCAAGTCAAACAGGGCGATCATGTGGTCATGCATTGGCGCAAAGGTGCTGGTATAGAATCGGCCACACCTTGCTATCAGTGGGGCAAGCGAACGGTGAACGCAGGTTGGGTCACAACATTTAATGAATTTGCTGTTGTATCTGAAAATCGAGTGACGCCTATTCCAAAAGAAATTGATTTTGACACCGCGGCTTTATTGGGTTGTGCAGTCACGACAGGTTTTGGTGTTGTCAATAATGATGCTAAATTAAAAATCGGCGAATCTTTGGCTGTCTTTGGTGCAGGCAGTGTTGGCATGAATATTATTCAAGGCGCATCTTTAGTTTCTGCTTATCCTATTATTGCCATTGATCTTTATGATCATAAATTAGAACAAGCAAAAAAATTTGGTGCAACGCATGTGATTAATGCAGCTCATCAAGATGTCGCTGCTGAAATTGATCGAATTGTCGGCAGCAAAGGAGTGGACGTTGCAATCGATAATACAGGGAAGACAGCGGTAGTCGAGCTTGCTTATGAAATAACAGCGCTGACAGGCAGAACTATTTTGGTAGGGGTGCTGGATAAAAAAAATAAAGTGTCACTTTATACGCTGCCTTTACATTTTGAAAAGAAATTTTTTGGCTCGCATGGAGGAAGCAGTTTTCCTACCGTTGATATTCCTAATTATCTTAAAGTGATAAAGACAGCAAAGGCAAAAATTAAAGAAATGATTACGCATCGGTTTACCTTAGAAAATATTAATGAAGCGCTGGATGAAATGAAAAACGGCCGCATTGGGAAGTGTGTTATTGACATTACTTAATAGCAAAAAGGATTTTTTATGTTTCAAGATTCGCTCTATAACGAAGGCTACGCGGTCATAGATTTTCATGATTGTTCGCCTCTTGCTGAAATCCAAAAGGTAGTGGAAGCTTCTTTTCCTTGTCATCCAACCGCATTGCACCAAGAATCATTGAGCGATGAAGAGCGATTATTGTTGGTTAAACAGGTAAAAGATAATATTTTGAAACAAGGTTTAATTAAGAAATTATTACTAGCAAATTCTGATTTTTTGGTGCAATTATTAGGGTCTGATATTGATATTCAATCCGATTTTTATTTGCGAATTTCCCGCCCCCATGTGGAAAAAGATTTTATTGATTGGCATCGCGATACTTTTTATGGCAACTCTTTTTGGGAATTAAATTTTTGGCTGCCTATTTTTCCGTTAGCAGAAGGTGCCGGCTTAATGGTTGTCCCTGGTTCTCATTTTATGGCGGCAGAGAATGTGCGCCCCATTGAAGATAAAGATATTTTTCGTAGTCAAGTGACCAAAGGGTCTTTGGCAAACGAATTAGGGTATCTTTATGCATCTAAAAGTGATGATGTGATTGCGGCCCTTCAGCCTGGGCAAATTAAATTACTGACGCCCAGATTGGGCCAGGGCATATTGTTTTTTGCCCATGTTGCGCATCGTGCGCATAATGCATCATTGAAAACACGGGTCAGCATTGATTTGCGTATTAAGAACATGTTTGCGCCGACCAATACAAAACCAGGTTATTTTCAGCCTTTACTGAGAAGTGTGATGACAAATTGCGTTGAAAAAATGATTAAAATGAATTTAACACATGCTTGAACTATCGACTGATTTTTTGATGGGTTACTTGGAATAAGCTATGCATGTTTGTTGTATATGTAAAAAAAAATTTGTCAAAATGGCAATTGATTTTGGTAAGCAGCCTATTAGCAACCGTTTTCTGTCTCTGTCCTCTTCATCAGAATTAACCTATTCCTTCCAGTTAGGCTATTGTGAAGCGTGCAGCCTTGTGCAGTTAATTAATCCCCCTTTAAGCGAAGACCTTAAACCATCCTTTAGTTGGATCACTTACAACGAACCTGAGAACCATTTAGATTCTTTAGTAGATGAATTAATTAAACTTCCGGGAATTACCGCCGATTCACATTTTTTAGGCGTCAGCCATTTCGAAGAGTCGACACTGGTGCGCTTAAGAAAAAAAGGATTTGAAAATGTATCTCGTTTAAAGAATATGTTAGATGAAAATATAGATAATACTCTTTCTGTTATTGAAACTATCCAGCAATATTTAACGGCACCTGATTTTTTCAAAAATCCCAAACCCAAAGTTATTATTGTTCGAGATATTTTGGAACACGCTCATGATCCTCTTTTATTGATGCAGGCATTGAGTGCCATGGTTGAAAAAGAGGGTTATGTTGTTTTTGAAGTGCCAGATTATACTAAAACATTTTCATTATGTGATTATAGCACTCTTTGGGAGGAGCATATTTCTTATTTTTCGCCGTATACGTTTTTAAAATCATTGGTAATGGGCGGATTTAGTGTTCACACATTTAGAAAATATTCCTATGATGTACAGGATTATTTAGTTGCGGTTGTGTGTTTGGGCGGAAATGATAAAAATTTTCATTCTATAAATCATAAAGTTTTTCAGCAAGAAAAAGAAAATATAGATCATTATGCAGTTTCTTATCCCAAACGATGCGCGTGGTATCAAGATGTATTGTCAAAATACCGTCAAAAAGGAAAAATTGCTTTATTGGGCGCTGGGCATTTGGCTTGTCATTTTATTAATTTAATGAAAGTGGGGCATCTTATTGATTTTTTAATCGATGACCATCCGAATAAGTGCGGCATGTATATGCCAGGTTCAAAATTACCTATTTTGTCTTCGATGGCACTAGAGGAGCAGGCACCTAAACTTTGTTTGTTAAGTTTAAGTGAAGAAAGCGAGAAAAAAGTCATCGCTAATAAAAAATTCTTCTTAGATCAGGGCGGTGAATTTGCTTCTATTTTTTTAACGAGCCGGCATACTTTAAAAGATTGTGTACATGAATTTTAAAAAAATTAACGAAGAAGTGTATCTGGCCACGACTGATATTATCAGCCTAAAGTTAAATGATCTCGATTTACTTAAGCAAAACATTAGTGCATGCCCTAATCATCGTATACGAATGTGCGCCCATCAAACGAAAAATGATACGCTGCATGAAATGTTAATTGCGCTTACAAAAAAAAGTTATGTCAGACCGCATAAACATCTTAATAAAAGCGAATCATTTCATATGATTGAAGGGCGGTTAGATGTTGTTTTATTTGACGATGCCGGCAATATAGTGAATGTCATAGAAATGAGCGATCCTTCATCAGGTAAACATTTTTTTTATCGATTATCGACATCTTGTTTTCACACACTGGTATTACATACTGATTTAGTTGTATTTCACGAAACGACTAATGGGCCTTTTGTGATAGAGGATACACTCTTTGCTCCTTGGGCACCGTTAGCAGGCAATCGTTTAGAAGAAGAAAAATTTATGGAGGCGTTGGCCAATAAAATTGAAGAGTTTAATCAATAATGCAAACACACGCGCTTATCATTGGCGGGACAAGAGGATTAGGAAAAGCAGTTGTTAACCGTTTGCGAGAAAAAAATTATCTTTGCTCGGTTATGGCGCGCAGTTTACCTATCGATATACAAAATGATAGCAATATTTTATACCTTGAAGCTGATTTACATGAACAAGATATTTGTTTAGAGAGACTTAAGGAGACCATTCGCGCGAGAGGAAAAATAAATTATCTCATTTTTCTTCAACGGTATCGCGGAGCAGGTGATTGTTGGGCGGGTGAACTAGATATTACTTTGCACGCAACTCGCCATATGATTGATGGGTTAAAGGATGAATTTCATGCTGAAAATGCTCACGATTCTTCTATTGTCATGGTGAGTTCAATGGCGGGAAAATTTGCAACGACCAGCCAGCCCTTAAGTTATTCGGTAGCAAAAGCAGGTTTAAACCAAATGGTGCAGCATTATGCGGCAGAATTAGGCCCTTTAGGTATTCGGGTAAATGCGGTGTCGCCCTGTAGTTTTATTAAAGAAGAGTCGCAGCAGTTTTATGATGAAAATAAAAAATTACATGCGCTATATAAAAAAATAATTCCGTTGCAAAGAATGTGTCGAGCGGAGGATGTGGCAAACGTCATTGCATTTTTATGTAGCGCTGACTCATCTTTTATTTCCGGGCAAAACATCATCGTAGATGGCGGATTGTCAGTGATTAATCATGAATCTTTGGCGAGAACGATAGAATGTATTTAATGGAGGAGCATAGCGTGAAAACATCAGTTGTTCGTAAACGTAACGATTGCCGCTTATGCGGTAGTTTAAAACTAGAGCTTGCTTTACCCATGCGGCCATCCCCCATTGGTGATGCGTATGTGACACCACAGGAATTATCGATTGTGCAAGAAAGTTACCCTTTAAGCTTGTATTTATGCCACGATTGCGGGCATTTGCAATTGCCGCACGTGATTAATCCAGAAATTCTTTTTGGAAATTATATTTATCGTACTTCTACTTCACCTGGATTAGTCGAGCATTTTAAAAAATATGCGTGCGCTGTCATCGAAAAAATCGGTTGTAAAAGAGAATCATTAGTTTTAGAAATAGGCAGTAATGATGGATCTTTGCTGCAGGCCTTTAAAAAAGAAGGAATGAAAGTAATAGGCGTTGATCCAGCGCGCGAGATTGCTTTGCAGGCGACGCGCGAAGGTATCGAAACCATTCCTGCTTTTTTTACACTGGATATTGCAAGACAAATTAAAAAACAATACGGCCTTACTTCTCTCATTGCAGCCAATAATGTATTTGCGCACGCGGATAATATGAATGAAATTGCAGAAGGTATTCATTATTTATTAGATGCGGATGGTGTTTTTGTGTTTGAAGTATCCTATTTGTTGGATATGATCGAAAAAAATGTATTTGATACCATTTATCATGAGCATTTGTGCCATCATCGTATCGAACCTCTAGAAATATTTTTTAACAAACATGGCATGAATATTTTTGATGTGGAACGTATCGCAACCAAAGGGGGTTCAATTCGAGTATTTGTGAAACAGCTTGATTCAAAAAGAGCAGTTTCTCCTTATGTAAAAGAATTGATTGAGCTTGAAAGAAAGGTGGGATTAGATCAGGTTGCTGTCTATCAAAAATTTTCTCATCATTTAGAAGAAATAAAAATCCGCTTGCATGCTGTATTAGATGATTTACGAGCGCACGGAAAATCTATCGCAGGCTATGGCGCATCAACTCCCATGACTACGACTATGTATCAATTTGAATTGTGTCCTTATTTAGATTTTATTGCGGATGATAATGCCATTAAACAAGGACGATTTAGCCCGGGAGATCATATCCCTGTTCTTCCTTCAGCTAAGATTTATGAAAAAAAACCAGATTGCATTGTTATTTTAGCGTGGCAGTACGCGGATTTAATTATGCAAAAACATCACGCATTTTTAGATGGCGGCGGTTGTTTTGTGACGCCGCTTCCTGAGGTAAAGGTCTATACCCATATTATTTTTCAGAAACAAGATAGAGAACATACATTGGCAATTGCTGAATAACAACATCACAAGGAGCGTGTATGGGGCAAGGAAATACGTTGATACCCTGGTGGCGAATTCAATACACTGAGCAGGATGCAGAAGCCGTTTCAAATGCGGTACGGAATGAACATATTAGTTTGGGTCCCCTGACCGCTTTATTTGAAGAACAGTTAGCATTAAAACTCTCTGTTCCTTATGTTGTTGCAACAACCAGCGGCACTATGGCGCTATTGATGGCGCTGATTGCTGCGGGTGTTGGCTATGACGATGAAGTTATTATCCCCAATCGTACCTGGATTGCTGCAGCGCATGCTGTCATGATGGTGGGCGCGAAAGTTGTATTAGTTGATGTATTACCTGATGTTCCTTGCATTGATGTTGCTAAGATAGAAGAAAAAATAACATCTCGTACGCGTGCTATCATTCCAACGGCTTTAAATGGCCGAAAAATCCATCTCAATCAAATTAAATCATTGGCGGATCAGTATCATCTCACCATCATTGAAGATGCGGCCCAAGCATTTTTTAGTCAAGAAGAAGGTCAATTTATTGGAACGCAATCAGCATTAGGTTGTTTTTCTTTATCTGTTGCAAAAATTATTCCAACCGGTCAAGGCGGTTTTATTGCAACGAAAGAAAAACATTTTTATGACGAGCTTCGCAAGATACGCACGCATGGAGTAGATAATTTATTAAATTGCGATTATACCCGGTTTGGATTGAATTTTCGTTATACTGATCTACAGGCATCCATTGGGATAACGCAATTACAAAAGGTAGAGCAAAAAATTGCATCGTTAAGAAAAATTTATCATTGTTATGAAGAAGGGTTAAAACATGCTGCACGTGTGCGTTTAATCCCTGTTGATCTATCGACAGGTGAGTTACCTCTTTATGTTGAAGTGCTCTGTCAGGATCGGGATCGATTGATACGTTTTTTGGGAGAAAGAAAAATTCAGACTAAAGCATTTTATCCTAATTTAAATAGAGCACCTTATCTTAGATCCGATGAAATATTTCCACACGCCGATCTTTTTGAAGCGGAAGGATTAACCTTGCCTTCTGGCCCGGATCAATCTTTAGATAACATCGCGGAAGTAGTTCAGGCAATTCATAGCTATGAGAATCAAGCAAGACGCTCTTATGTAAACGGCAGACATTGCCGCAGTGTAATGGAGCTGTAATTTATGTCAATATCTCTTGATACATTAAAGAAAACTCTTAATCATGACGTGGGATATGCTATCCATTTTAAATTAAATGAAGCGGAACTTGGTGCAATTAGGGCTATCATCAAATCGCAATGGCTTTATCGAATGCAATTGTTGGTTCCAGAACACATCGCTGCATTGGATGCTTTTGGCATGGAGAATTATCATCGCTTTGCTCATTTATTAGATCACTCATCTTCTTGGCCAACACCTACACGGATTTTATCTAAACGTGATGTGAATGTTATTAAAGAAATGCCATTTTTTAATTCGTTTAAAAAAATATTTGGCTCAATCGAAATCGCAGATGAAGCAAAATTTGGCTGGGACCATATGCTCTGGCGTTTAGTGCGCCCGGGTAATTCAGATTGTGCTTCCATCCATACGGACAGATGGTTTTGGGATTTAGCAAGTGATTGGAAAGTGCCCGATTATGCGCATCAACGTTTAAATGTATGGATTGCGATTCATACTGTTCCTGGAAAAAATGGTTTATGTGTTGTACCTGCTTCACAGACTAAAAAAGATTGGAAATGGCATTCTGAAAAACGATACGGGCAACTTAAACCTGTTTTAGATGAGGATGTCGATCAGTTAGGATTGAAATTATTACCGACGGAACCCGGCGATATTGTCATTTTTAATCACGATCTATTACATGGGGGGGCGCCTAATTTAGCGGAGACCACTCGAGTGAGTCTTGAGTTTACAATTTTTGTGCCAACATAAGGTAGAACGCACATGGAAATAAGGAAGTTAATTCCAGAAGTTTATGGGGAACAAGGATATTCTCTACATTTAAAATTATCTGAAGAAGAACTTGGCGCTATTCGAAAAATGATTCGTATGCAATGGTTGTATCGATTGCAGTTGATAGCGCCAAAATACACTTATCAATTCGATGAGTTGGGAATAGAACGTTATCATGAATTAGCGCACACTATTGACCATAGCCAATCCTGGCCAAAAACTTCGCGTGTTTTGCCGAGAGAAGCGGTTGATGTTATTCGCGCAATGGAATTTTTTCAAAAAATGGAAAAAGAGTTTGGTGATATTAAAATTGCTGATGAAGAAAAGCTTGGATGGGAAAATATATATTGGCGATTGGTTAGGCCGGGCAATAGTGATTTTGGAACACTTCATACTGAAAATTGGTTTGTGAATCTGGGTTATTACGGGGATGAAGTTCATGATAAAGACTGGGAAAAAATTAAAATATGGATTTCAATTCATGCAACGCCCGGCAAAAATGGCTTGATTGTTGTGCCGCATTCACATCAAAAAAAAGATTGGAAATGGCACGCGGAAGATAAATATGGCCAGAAAAAACCTATTATTGATGAGGATGTTTCTCAGTTAAATCAACTATTGTTAGCAACCGAGCCTGGGCGAGCAGTTGTTTTTCATTATGACCTTTTGCATGGCGGCGCTGAAAATAAAGCAGATACTACACGCATTAGCACCGAATTTACTTTTTTGATTAAAAAAAATAAGATAGCAGGATTAGTATGTTAAAAAAAATTCATGTCGCAATAGAAAGGGAAGGAGTTTATGGTCTTATTCCGTACGCAATTCGTCGTTTTCAGCTTGTAAAAAAAATTAGACGATTTTTTCTTGCCCCATTTTCTGTTCCGCTCGCACTCATTATTCTTCTGGCATCGCCTTTCATTAAAATAAGATTAATATTATTATTTTCTAATCGCATCGGTCATTATCCTTATAATACAGAGTTGTTATTAGGTGTGTTGGATGCAATCGGTGAAAAATTAAACCGAACTTTTTTTTATACGGTGCCGGGCGGTACGATATGTAATGCACAAATGCACAAAATGTGGAAGCGAGTTATTACCATTTTACCTTTTCCACATCTTGTTGCGGATGTTGATCGATACCTACTGCTTTGGAATTATTATCGGGATGATTCAGTTAAACAATTTTTTGTGCAAAAAGGACATGCTTGGGATGCTTGGAACCTGCTCGGAAAAACGACTAAGCCGCATGTCAGTTTTACCGAAGAAGAAGAACAGAAAGGAAAAGAATTATTGTGTTCACTAGGTATTCCAGCAGGTGCTCGTTTTGTTTGTCTTTTGGGAAGGGATGCGCGCTATTTAAGTGTCTATATGCCAAAGGAGGATTTGTCTTATACTAACTATCGAAATGTTGATATTAATAATTATAGGCAAGCGGCAGAATATCTTGCAAATAATGGTTACTACGTGATCCGCATGGGCCGCTATGTGGAAAAACCGTTTAATGTCAATCATCCAAATATCATTGATTATGCTGACGGCCCTTATTGCTCAGATTTTGGTGATATTTATTTAAGCGCAAAATGTTTTTTCTTTATTTCGGTTAGCTGTGGACTTGATGCGGCGGCACAACTTTTTAGGCGGCCTATTTTGCAGACGAATGTTCCGTTGGTGGATCCTGATTTTCATCCCGAGTGGTATTTGCTCATTACCAAGAAAGTCATGGATTTAAAGACTCATCGTTATTTATCATTTCAAGAAATAGCTGAACGGTTTCCTTGGGCCAAAAGTAATGGCGCGCGTTCAATATTAGAAATTGCCAAGGACAATAACCTGACTTTGGTTGAAAATAGCCCGGAAGAAATTACTGAGGTTGTCAAGGAAATGGTAGCGATACTGAATGAAACATGGCAGCCCTCCTTTGAAGATGAACTGTTACAAAAAAAATTATGGGAAAATTTTAAAGATCCTGGTATGCGGGATCTTAGCGCCCCGCCGCCAAATCTTCCTTTTGAAAGATTAAAAATACCAGTGTTTGAGGGAAAGAACATCGATTTTAACCGAAAATTAGTTGCTGTTCGCTTAAGAATGGGGACATCTTTTTTAAAAAATAATATTACCTGGCTGCTTGATCAAAAGACGGCTAATCCGCATTGTTCCAAAGCAATTGAATCGTTGTTAAATTAAGGAGGGTTACAATAATGGATCTTGCTGATATTGATCATAAAATAAATCAAGTGGAATATCAGAGTGTTGGAGTAAATCCAAAAATTATTAGTTTTTCAGAATTTTCAGCGGTATTTCTCAAAAATAAAACAAAAAAAATCGCGCAATGTCACGGTGTTTTTGATTTGTTGCATGTGGGCCATATCAAGCATTTTCAACAAGCAAAAATGTGCGGGGATATAGTAGTTGTTACTATTACCCCTGATCGGTTTGTCAATAAAGGGCCTGGCAGGCCTTATTTTACCGAACAGTTACGGGCTGAAGCGATTGCTGCGTTAAGCTGTGTAGATTATGTCATTATTAACGATGATCCAACTGCCGTGCCTGCGATCACACGAATCAAGCCGCATTTTTATATAAAAGGAATTGAATATCAAGATTCTAAAAATGATGTCACTGGAAAAATTGTTGATGAAGAAAATGCGGTAAGATCAGTTGGCGGTCAATTACGATTTACGCACGATATTGTTTTTAGTTCATCAACATTATTAAATCGATTTTTTTCATCTTTTCCTGCAGAAATTACGGCTTATTTGGATAAGTTAAGGCAAAATTATAGTGTCAATCATATCATTAAATATTTAGAAGGAGCAAAAAATTTAAAAGTATTGTTGATTGGGGAAGCGATTATTGATATTTATCATTTTGGGGAAGCGATTGGAAAAGCAGGCAAGGAACCTGTGTTAGTGACTAAATATCATCGAGAAGAAACTTATGTTGGCGGTATTCTTGCGGTCGCGAATCATTTAAGTAGTTTTTGTGCAGAAGTAACTTGTTTGACGATGCTAGGTGAATCTGGTCAATACGAAGATTTTATCAAGGAAAAATTAAATTTAAATGTTAAGCCTATCTTTCATTATAAAAAAGATTCACCGACCATTGTCAAAAGACGGTATCTTGAAGAATATACTTCTCAAAAACTATTTGAAATTTATGAAATTGACGATTCCTATTTAGTCGAACATCAGCAGAGAGAATTTTTAGAGAGCATTGATCGTTACATTGATCAGCATGATATGGTGATTGTGGCAGACTATGGCCACGGGTTACTTGATAAATCGTGTATTGCAGCGATAGAAAAAAAATCGCGTTTTCTTGCCGTGAATGCGCAATCAAACGCGGGTAATCACGGTTTTAATTGCGTTTCAAAATACAAAAAAGCGGATTATGTATGTATTGCTACTCGCGAATTGCAGTTAAATTATCGTCAAAAGCATATTTCAGTTTTGGAACAATTAAATCAACTCATGTTGGACTTTAATTATAAAAATATCGTGATTACCAATGGCAGAGAGGGTTCTTTTTCTTATAAAGAAAATGAAGGCATTTTTAAAATCCCAGCTTTTACAACAACAATCAAGGATCGCGTAGGTGCGGGCGATGCAGTGCTTGCGGTGACGAGTTTATGTGTTGCTCAAGATGCGCCTGCAGAATTAGTAGGATTTATCGGAAACATTGTAGGATCCGAAGCGGTTCATATTATGGGTAATCAGAGTTTTATTGAAAAAATCCCCTTAATAAAACACATCACGCATTTAATGAAATGACAATAAAAAAAATTCTTAAAAAATTATGTCATTATTCTGGTATTCCACCTTATTTTTTACGCACGCAATTTTTTGAATGCAAAATGGCGATTATTCGTTTATATGGATTTTTTCAAAGAAAAAAAATAAATAATATTCAAAAAAAAGCTAACATAAAATTACATTTTGGTTGTGGGGAGACGCATTACTCTGAATGGGTCAACATCGATTCTTTTTTTGCGAAAAATGTAGATGTTGTTTTAGACCTGAGAAGAACATTGCCATTTGAAACCGCGAGTGTTCATTATTGTTATTCGGAACATTTTTTAGAACATTTGTATCCTGAAGAAGGATTACGTCATTTGGGCGAAGTTTACCGCGTTTTGCAATCGGGCGGTATTTACCGAGTGGTGGTGCCAGCGGGCATACGTTTTGTGGAAAAATATTTAGCCAAGGACGCAGAGTTTTTTAAATTAGCTTTTCCTTGGGAAGAAAGGCCCATGGATGCAATTTATAATATTCTTAATTGGGGCGGCGAACATAAGAACATTTTTGATTTTTCCCAGTTAGAATATTTAGGGAAAAAAGCAGGATTTAGCGAAATAAGAGAATGTACGGTCAATGGAAGTGTCATTTCTGTTTTAAGAATTGATAAGAAAAATGCGCAGCGTGCTGCTGAAAGTTTATATGTAGAGTTTATTAAGTATGACGCGTTTGTTAATTGATGGACGATCATTGACATATCATCCGAAGGGGGTGGGGCGTTATGCCTATCATCTTTGCTGCCAGTTGGATTTGCGATTACCATCACATTGGCAGATGGATATTTTGGCACACAGTGATTGTTTGCCGGAATTTCCGGATCGTTTTCGCGGTCGTTTTATTTCTGTCCCTAGAGTGTCAGAGTTCAGAGCAGGGTTAGCTGCTGTTCCTAAGCAAATAAAAAAATTGCACGCCGATATTTTGCTTAGGCCGGGAGAGGGGATCGGTAGCTATTACGGCATTCCTATTATTACTGTTTGCCATGATATTAATGAATGGATTGCAAAAGTACAGGCATCGCTTGGACAAACTCGCGGCGTATTTCGGGCTTTAATAGATAAAGCAAAAAGTTTTTATATTGGCCGCGCATTAAGACAAAGTGAATATGTGCTTTGTAATTCTGAATTTATTCGGCAAGCTATTCATGAATATTATAAAGTCACCTATGAAAAAACTAAACTCGCTTATTGCGGAGTTGATTCACGTTTTTATGAGTTATCAGGTAAGATTGATCAAGAAAAAATTAGAGGTAAATATAATGTTAATTCCTATATTCTCACTTTTGCCACAGGGGATTATCGTGAAAATTTTTTAAATCTTCCTCGGATCATTCGGGCCCTAAAAGAAAAGCGCATTAAGACCACGTTTATCATTGCTGGAATAAGGGCAGAACAATCTTATGCGAAAAAATTGCATCGAGAATGTATACAGCTAGGATTGATCGAGGGTGATGATTTTATTTTTGAAGGTTTTTTAGGAGAAAATCAATTTATCAATCTGGTGGAACTTTATACGGCCGCTGATTTTTATCTTGAATTATCTTTGCATGAAGGGTTTGGAATGCAAGTTGCTGAAGCAATGGCTTGTGGCACCACGTGTATTTCTTCTGCTAAAGGTGCTTTGAAAGAAGTTATTGGCGAGCATGCGATCATACTCAGCAATCCTGTAGATGTTGATGATATCGTTAAAACTATTTTTTTTGCTTATCAACATAAACAGCATGAGCGCAATAATGCAAGCCAGATTCATTATACTCGAAAATTTTCTTGGGATAGCGTGGGATGTTCCACGATGGAGTGTCTTTTAGCAGTTGCAAAAAAATATGGACTGTGAATCGGCGGGTATTAGATGAAAAAAATCACAATCGTAACAGATAGTCATCCTATCCATCGATGGATTAAAGGAAAAATAGGATTATTAGTTTATTGTGCACCTGATAGTGATATTTGCCAAACGTACAAAGATGTCATTCCAATGAATGAGTTAATCGGTCATCCAGAAGACACCTATCGCATGGCAGCATCATTGGTTAATAAATTATTGATGGAAGAACCTTTATTGAGAGGAGTCCCGCAGTTGACTGTTTTTCAAGAACAGGTCAATTGGGAGATGCACAAAATATATCGATTGCTTCATTTGCATGATTTTCTGCTGCGAGAAAAATTTACGGTATGCGAATTTATTTTTCCCTCATGGTGGGGCGATGCATTATCGAAGTTAGTTGATTATTTGCATTCACCCTTATCAGTGATTGCGCCTGCTTGCAAGAAAAATTATAAAATCATTAATTCTTTGAAAAGAATTTTTTCCTATCCTCCTTCTTTTAAAGCATTGTATTCAGAATGGAAAGCTATTCTTGATTATCTTGATCCTTTTCATCGGCGAACGATGTTTTTTCGAAAAAAACATCAAGCGATAGATAAAGAAAAGCTTTGGTATTATACAACTGCAGAAACATTTACGAATATAGGGTTGTTATATGAGCCTTTCCTTCCAGACCAGTTGTGTTTTTTAGTAGAAAATAAATTAACGGGCGGCAAATCTTTAATAGCCAAAAAACGCCATTTTGTTTCACCTTATCGTTATGCTTTGCCAAGCCATGTTCCCAGCCGTTTAGATGTGAATGATGCGGTGCGGGTAGTTGGAAATCATATTTCACATCAAGTGTTGGATGAGCGGGAAACCATTGCCCATTATTTGTTTTTACAAAGTCCTTGGTTATCATTATTTTTTTCGAGATATTTGCCTATAGGGTTATTTGCAAGCGCGCTTTTCGATCATTGGGCTCAGCTTGCCAAACCCGCAGCACTTTTGGTGGGCAATCCTGTTTTTGAAGGATATGCTTTGCATGCAGCACGGCATAAAAAAATTCCTACACTACTTCTTCAGCATGGATTGCTAGGCGGATGTTATCTTTATTATGATCATCCGGTTGATTATTATATTTTACGCGGAGAATTTTGGCGTGAATCATTATCCCCTATTTCTAAAAAGCGCACTCAGGTCTTAAATGATATGGGAAAAATTCCGCACAGTAATCTTATCGAAAAAAAATCCATTGTGTTTATTACTCAGCCTTTGCATACCGGTTATATGCCAATAAAAATGGATTATGAACCAATACTGCTGACTGTATTAAGTGCAGTAAAAGATTTAGAAACTGATTTAATTGTTCGTGTCCATCCATTAGAAAAAATCAGTGATTATGAAATTTATATTAAACAATTGTTAAAGCGCGTTGGATTTCCAATACGTATTTCCTATTCAAGCGGCAATGACTTAGATGAGGTGTTACAAAAGGCATGTGCTGTTGTATTAGTCAATTCAACCGTTTTTTTGGATTGCATCAAATATTCAGTGCCTATTATCAGTTTTGATTGGGTAGATTTTTGGTTCAAAGATAGAATTAAACAATACGCAGTATTTAATTTTGCTAAAAATTTGCAAGATTTTTATGAGTTGATAATGGCTGCCTATAGAGGGGAATTATGGCCGGTTAGACAAAATGCAGATTATATTTTGGCGAATACGCCATCACGTGAAATTAAATCCGCATTGGCTGAAATGCTAAAACACAAATTAACAGCAGTAGATGAAGCACATGAATTGCAGCTTGAATCCTAATTTAGGCGTAGAAATGTATGAATGGGTAAAAGAGTTATACCCGATTTGCCGAAGTATTACAGGTGATGGTTTTAGAAAAAGTCTCACCATATTACAAAAATTACTGAGAGAGATTAAGGTTTATGAAGTTGGCAGTGGTACGGCATGTTTTGATTGGGCGGTGCCTCATGAATGGAACATTCGTGAAGCTTATGTCATTGATCCTCGCGGCCAAAAAGTAATAGATTTTAAAGTCTCCAATTTGCATGTTTTAAATTATTCAGAACCCGTACATAAAAAAATAAGTTTAAATGAGTTAAATGAGCATTTATATTCTTTGCCTGAATTGCCAAATGCGATTCCTTACGTCACCTCTTATTATGAACGCCGCTGGGGTTTTTGTTTGGCGCATCAGGAACGAATGAAATTAATTCCCGGGGAATATGAAGTTTATATTGATAGCACATTAAAACCAGGTTCATTAACTTATGGTGAATTAATTATTCCAGGAAAATCATCACAAGAAATTTTTTTATCCACTTATCTTTGCCATCCTTCTATGGCCAATAATGAATTGTCAGGGCCCGTAGTGACCGCTTTCTTGGGTCGTTGGCTTCATGAATTGACACAAAGAAAATATACCTATCGATTGGTTTTTGTGCCAGAAACCATTGGTTCAATCGTCTATTTAAGTCGACATCATCAAGAATTAAAGAAAAAAGTCTATGCGGGATTTAATATTTCCTGTGTGGGTGATGATCGTACTTATTCTTATTTACCTTCACGCAAAGGCAACACGATTTCTGATCGGATCGCTCAACATGTATTAAAACATGTTTATCCAGATTATATTTATTATTCTTTCAGAAATCGCGGCAGTGATGAAAGACAATATTGCAGTCCAGGCATTGATTTGCCGGTGGCTTCCATTATGCGTAGTAAATACGGCGAATATCCTGAATATCATACGTCATTAGATGATCTCAATTTGGTGACACCAAGCGGATTGTTAGGCGCTTATCGAGCACTCATGTTGTCTTTATATTGTTTAGAAGAAAATAAAATTTTAAAAACTCAATGTTATTGTGAACCACAATTAGGAAAACGAGGTTTATATTCTACATTGGGCGCTAGAAACAGTGAAAAAAGCAGACGAGATATGATGGACATACTGGCCTATTGCGATGGAGAGCATGATTTATTAGCGATTGCTGAATTAATTAATATGCCTTTGTGGGAAATATTGCCGCAAGTTAATACGTTAATACGGCATCATTTATTAGCGGTTCCTACTGTCGAGAATACTGAATGTCAATTAACGACGCTGACATCTTAAAAGCATTGGATGTGTTAGTGACTGCAGAAGATGAAATTTTGCTGATCCATTCTTCGTTCAAGCATTTAAAAAAAATAGAGGAAGCTAAGTGGCCTTTGTTAAGTGCATTAAGAATATTAGTCAATCGCGGTCATACGGTCGTCATACCTAGTTTTACTTTTTCTTTTATCAAGAACAGTTATTTTGATGTCAATCAATCAAAATCAGAAGTCGGTATCTTGGGGGATTGGTTTAGAGAATTATATGGTGCGGAACGCAGTCTGCATCCTATTTATTCTTTCGTATACCTCGGAAATTTAGCAAATGAAATTAGATCGGTCAGTGCAGATACGTGTTTTTCGAAAGATTCTATTTTTTCTTATTTTAATCAAAAAAAAACTCGTATTATTTTGATCGGATGCGATTATCAATACACGACACAATTTCATTTTTATGAAGAATTAGCAGATGTGCCTTATCGATATCAGAAACAATTTAGCGGCCTCGTTATTAATGGCCGTGAAAAAAAATCGGTAGAAAGCACTATGTTTGTAAGGGATATGGATATTAATCCAATCAACGATTTTTCAGCAATTGCGGGTGCATTAAAAGAAAAACAGCAAATAAACCATTCAGAATGCTCTTTGGGAACATTACAGAGCTTTAAAGAAGCTGATGCATATCATATTGCCATGGAATTACTCAGGCAAGATAAGCTGGCTTTTTTGAAAAATAGACCTCATGTTGAATATGCATTAGCTCGCGCTCTTTTTAGAAAGCAAAATCCGCCCATTAAAATTGCTTTAATGGGCAATAGTAATCTAACCATTCTAGAAAAATCAATTAAAGAACAATGGCAAGTTTATTTCAAAGAAAGATCATTAGAATTATTTTTGCCTGAATTTGGGCAAAGCGAAAAAGAAATATTGGATAATCATTCTGCCTTGTCACGTTTTAATCCGGATTATATTATTTTTAATGATACGTTAGAGGATATTTTTCATGTTAATTTTTTAGAAGATATTTCTTCAGATCAATTAAATAAATTAGATGAGTATTTTAAATTAATTGAATTTTGCAAAAGTATTTTTTCTGCCGCTATATTAGTGAATAATTTTTTAAATTTTTACTTAAACTCAAAAAAAAGTGCTTCTTATAACCGGAAAAATGGTGATTTTGATTTAGTTCAGCAATGCAATCAACGGCTGAAACTTTTTATCAATAAACATGAAAACATATATTGTATTGATTTATTCGATGTTCTTCTAAGTAAGCAGGCCTTGCACGATAAACGTTTATGGTATCTGGGCCAGTTTAGATATTCTGAAAAATTTTATATAGAGCTCGCCATAAAGTATATTGGTAATATACTTTCGATGACGGGAAACACCATCCGCTTAATTGCGCTGGATTTAGACCATACGTTATGGGGCGGTGTGCTGGGTGAAGAAGGTATTGCCGGCATTCAATTGGGGGGTGATTATCCTGGGAATGCTTACAAAGATTTTCAACGGCTATTATTAAAATTACAAGCGAGAGGAATTGCGCTCGCCATTTTAAGCAAAAATGATGAAGACCTTGCAATAGAGGCTATGAGTGAGCATCCACATATGTTGATTCGTCCCAGTATGCTTGCCGCGCATTTTATTAATTGGCAAGAAAAATCGATTAATTTAATGCAGCTTTCTGATCAAATAAAAATCGGACTGCAACATATTTTATTGATTGATGATAACCCCCTCGAGCGGGAAAAAATTCGTGAAATGTTGCCAGAAGTCAAAGTGCTCGAGTTACCAGAAGACCCTGCACTTTATTCTGATGCCTTGCTTTCATCGCCTTATATCGAATGCGTGATGATGACTGAGGAAGATAAAAAAAGAACCGAATTTTATGCGAAAAATAATAGTGAAATAAAAAAAACAAAAATGGGAAACATAGAAGATTTTCTTTTTTCGGAAGAAATAAAAGTAGTTATCAATGATTTAACGGATCACAATTTTTCTCGCGCCATTCAGCTCATTAATAAAACTAATCAATTTAATACGACAGCCAAACGCTATTCATCTAGTGATTTAGAAACAATAAAAAATAATAGCGGTGTTATTATTGTAGTTGGGGTTTCTGATAAATCAAATGAATATGAAAATATGGGATTATTTGTTCTAAAAAAAACAAACCCTCAAGTTATTCATATTGATCTTTTTTTACTTTCGTGTCGAATGTTAGGTAAAAGTGTTGAATCGGCCATGTTGGCATGGGTATATTTTTATGCAAGAAAAAATAATGCGGCTACTATTATAGGTGAGATTAAAATAACGCCCCGTAATAGCCCAGTGAGAAAGCTTTACGAAACACATGGATTTCAAATACTTTCTCAAAATGATGTTGAAGTAAAAGCATTTTTGGATATCAACAAGTCATCTCTATCTGTTCCTCCTTGGCTCACTTTAATAGATAAAACAGATACGGGAGTGTTCGCATGTTAAATTTTTTAGATAGACAATTTAAGGATTTCACGCAAGGAGAATATGTTTACTTTACGAAAAAATTTAATAAAGAAAAGCATTTTTTGACTTTTTCTTCCTTAAGTGAAGATAAAAATGCACTTCACCATGATGTGGATTATGCAAAAAATACACCCTATGCTCGTCCTATTGTGCCAATGCATTTGGCGGCTCTGCCTTTATCCATGATCGCAGGTATGATATTTCCGGGCCACCGCTCGCTTTATTTAAGTGCGACCATTAACTCAATCAAGCCGATTTATTATGATGAAGAAATGCATTATTCAGCGAAAATTGTGAGTGCTTCTGAAGCCATGCAAACGTTAAGAATTAGAACGATTATCTATCAAGAGGCATCCATTTTTTTGCAGGCAGAACAAATTATCAAAGTCCGAGATGATTTAATTCCGGATGTTTTTTTAGAAAAAATAAATAATGAAAATCTATCTCATATTTCGCGCGCAAAGATTAAGCCAAAGATATTGATTACCGGCGCCAGTGGTGAAATAGGTCGTTGTATTGCTTTTCTATTGGCAAAATGTGGGTATGATCTGCTTTTGCATTATCAAAAAAATGAGTGCGCAATAGATGAATTATTAGAAAAATGCAAAAACGAGGGAGTTCAAGTTAAAAAATACCGTGCTAATTTAATTGATCCCATCGAAAGAAAAGAGTTAACAGATACACTCAAGAATGAATTAGTTACTCATTTTATTCATGCGGCAAGTGCAAATATTACCGATGAATTTGAAGCATTAATGGCGAGCAATTATCTTGCTTTAAAAGAATTAAGCCATGTACTGTTGCCTAATATGCTGAAACAACAATTAGGCCGTATTATTTTTCTCGGCAGCGGTGCTATGCATTATTATCCTTTAGGGTGGGATAATTATGTTGCTGCAAAATCAGCGGCAGTTTCTTATACCAATTATCTTCATAAAAATTATCATGCATATGATATTAGTGCGCTTACAATATCACCTGGATTTGTAGCGACGCCATTTTCTGAATCATTTAGAACAAAAGCGACGGTTTCATTGTTGCCGGAACAAGTGGCAGAGTATGTGGTTAATACATTACATGGCAAAGAAAGTTCTTCTTATCATCGATTGGAAACCAATCTTCAACAAGATGGATTTTATGGATTTTATGCCAATAAGATTAAAGAAAGTCGAGAAACGGAGCATCAATCAATCAACACTCTTCCCGAATGTCATTTACCGCCAGATATTTTGAAAACTAAATTAGATCAAATTACGCGAAGTTTTTTTAAGCTGGATAATCATTTTGATTTGGAAGGCGTGCGTTTTGAGCAATTGGCACATTGGGATTCTTTAAAGCATATTCAATTTATACTGACGGTAGAGCGCGAACTGAATATTTCATTCAATTCTGCCGCAATAGGTAACATACAGTCTTATCATGATTTAGTAAATTCAGTACGGCCTTAGAAAATATATTTTTATGACAAAAAATTCCCCTACATTTTTAGCAACGACGGCGCTCTCTGAATTTTGGGATACGTCGCAATCGCTCCTTTTTTTAGGCGAATGGTGCACACCTCATCACACCCAAGATATTTGGCAATCACTCAACGCGCAAAAATTGTCGAGACTTGCTTTAGAAGATAGCCAATCATTTTCTGCTTATTCTTATACACTGGAGGTGTATCAAAAATTATTGCCGCAATTGGCTGAATGGCTTAACCATATTCATGGTGTTCATTATTCTTTAAGATATTGGAAAATCATTATCGGCCCTTTTTTGCTTTGGTATATTCAAGTGGTTTATGATCGGTTTTTGCATTTAAAAGCAGCGTATACACAATATCCTGAAATTAAAACGATAGGTTTATCTTCCGATTCTTATCTGACCCCGATGGATACATTCGAATTTTATTTATTGGCGACAGAAAGTGATGCATGGAACCTTCAGCTTTTTACCCAAATCATGGAATTTTCATTTGTATCACCAGAAAGTTATCGGGATGTTTCTTGGGAAAATGAAATAAAGCAGCGTTTAAAAATGCAGAATCAGCAGCCGATTTATAAAAAAATGACAAAAATAAAAATCAATATGCTGCGTTTTTTTTCATATTTTCGAGCTAAAAAAGCGATTGGTATGTATTTTTGCGGATTAAGTAATAAAAATATTTTTCGCTTGTGGGCGTTATCTAATTTCCGTGTTTTTCCGATCGTGCAAATGAGCCATAAACCCCCACAAAAAAAACATAAGTTAGATCTTGGGGGGCGTGAAAAAATCATGGATTTCTCTATAGAGGATGATTTTTCTCGCTTAATTTTGAATACGCTAAAAATAAATCTTCCTTTAAATTTTGTAGAGAACTATCGAGAAGAAGCAGTATACAGTGAAAAATGCTTTCCTTATCGTGCAAACATGGTTGTGGGCGCAGGTTGGAACCCGGATGATCGCTTTAAATTTTGGGGCGCTAAAATGGCCGAGCACGGTGCAAAAATTGTGGATATTCAGCATGGAGGGGGGTACGGGACGCATGGTTATTCAGCACGGGAGTTCTTAGAACGGGATAATTGCGATGCTTTTATTTCTTGGGGATGGAAAAACGGCCATGATGTTATACCTCTACCATCGATCAGTGCGTGCGAGAAATATAGGATACATGCAAAAAAACGCAGAAAAGAAAATGATTTGATTTTGTGGGTAGCGAATGAGGTGCCGCGCTATCTTTTATCTATCGAAAATTCCCTGCATGTCTATTCAGGAAAAAAATCTTACACGGATTTACAAGCACGTTTTGCCAGAAAGCTGTTACCTTCTGTGTTTGAAAAGGTAACAATGCGTGTTCGACCATTTTCAAAACATGTTTATCAAATTAAAAAAGAATTACCTACTTTAAACGTCTATCAGCCAAATGATAAAGATTGTTTTTTTGAACAGTTAACAAAAGCAAAAATCATGGTGAGTGATAATTTACAAACCACTTTCCTTTACAGTTTAGCGTTTGGTATACCGACTTTATTGTTTGGCGAAAATGAATTGGATCAAATTAATCAAGAATTCAGACACTATTTTGAAGGATTATCGAAAGTGGGTATTTATCATGATTCACCGGAATCAGCAGCAGATATGTTAAACAAAGTAATGACGAATCCGCTGGATTGGTGGCAGAGTGCGCACGTTCAAGCAGCACGCCAAACATTTTGTCATCATTTCGTCCGTATTACGCCCGATTGGCTGCGAGATTGGGCGAACAGGTTGGTAACGACATAGAAAAATTAAATGATAAAAAAATATTGGAATGTTTTTAAAGAAAAAGGCATTTCCGGATTTATTAAATTAACCGCGCTTCGTTTTTTGACGGGTGTGATTGCTTTGCCGATTGTTATCATTTTTGTCATGATTTCACCGTGGGTACGCATTCGTTTGGTTCGTCTATTTTCTTACCGCATTGGTCATTATGCTTTAAATACCGAATTATTTCTTTCAGCAATGGAAACTGATCTTTATCCTACTCAAAAAAAATATAAAACATTTTTTTACACCTTTCCGGGCGAACCTATTTGTAATCAACAATTGCATATCATGTGGAAACGCGTTATCCCTATTTTGCCTTTTCCATTAGTGTGGTACCAAGTAGATAAGTTTTTAAAATATATTTTTGGAAACGAATATAAAAATGATAGATTAAAAAAAACATTTGAATCATCAGATGGTGCAATTGATCAGTGGAATTTTTTAAGAGATATCAAACAGTGTCATATTTCATTTACTGTAGAAGAAAAACGTCGAGGAGAGATTGAGCTGCGAAATATGGGCGTGCCTTTAGGCGCCCCTTTTGTCTGTTTACTGGGGCGTGATTCTCATTATTTAAAAACACATTTACCTTCAGTAGATTGGTCTTATCAAGACTATCGCGACGTAAAAATGAATACCTATCACGAGACGGCGGTATTTTTGGCGGAACAAGGATATTATGTTATTCGCATGGGAAAGGAAGCCAAAGAAAAATTTGACGTTCATCATCCTAAAGTCATTGATTATGCAAATTATTCTACGCGCTCAGATTTTTTAGATATTTATTTATCTGCGCATTGTTCCTTTTTCATTTCTTTGCGGTCAGGGATTGACGCGGTCGCGCAAATATTTAGACGACCGTTATTGCTAGTGAATTTTCCTTTATGCGATTATTGGTCACTTTATTTTGTAGAGCTATTTATTCCCAAAAAAGTGTGGGATAAACGACAAAATCGATTTTTAACTTTTTCTGAAATGTGTTGGGCAATGGATAGACATGATTTACCGCGTGTTTTAAAAGAAAATGACTGGTATTTTGTCGATAACCAGGCTTCTGAAATTTTGGAAGCAGTTAAGGAAATGTTAACAAAAATGAAAGGAAATTGGACATCATCAGTTGAAAATAAATTATTACAAGAAAAATTTTGGCAATGTATTCCTAAAACTACAAGAAATACTGCAATTGCCAAAATACCGGTAGGAAAATCGTTTTTAGAAAAACATCAAGCGCTATTGGGAGAAGAAATTCTATATAGCAGTTAACATCAAAGGATTTGAATAATATGTTTAATGATAAATCAATTTTAATTACTGGCGGTACGGGTTCATTTGGCCAGCATTGTGTGCGGGTTTTATTGGCTCGTTATAAACCGAAACGTGTGATTGTTTATTCGAGAGATGAATTAAAACAATTTGAAATGCAGTATGAATTTAACCATCCAGAGATGCGTTATTTTATTGGCGATGTGCGTGATGTAGAATGTTTGAAACTAGCGATGCAGGATGTAGATTATGTCATTCATGCGGCGGCCTTAAAGCATGTACCTGCCGCAGAATATAATCCAATGGAATGCGTGAAAACCAATATCTATGGTGCACAAAATGTTATTTGCGCAGCACTTGAAAGCGGTGTAAAAAAAGTCATTGCCTTATCGACAGATAAAGCAGCTAATCCAATTAATTTGTATGGTGCAACTAAACTTGCCTCAGATAAATTATTTGTCGCAGCCAATAATATGCGCGGCAAGAATGGTGCTATTTTTAGCGTGGTGCGTTATGGAAATGTGGTGGGATCACGTGGTTCAGTCGTACCTTATTTTAATAAGCTCATGATGAATGGTGCTGAGTTTTTGCCAATTACCGATGAGCGCATGACTCGTTTTTGGATTACACTGCCACAAGGAGTTGATTTTGTTCTGCAATGTTTAGAGCATATGTGTGGCGGAGAAGTTTTTGTACCCAAGCTGCCTTCTATCCGTATGACGGATTTGGCAAAAGCATTTGCGCCCCACATGCCCATCCGAATTATTGGCATACGGCCCGGAGAAAAATTACATGAAGTCATGTGTCCAGCGGATGATTCACGCCTGACGCTAGAATTTCGGGACCATTTTGTGATTCAACCGTCCATTCATTTTACAGATAATAAAATAAATTATAGTTGCAATGGATTGGGTGAAACAGGATCACTTGTGAATCTTGGTTTTGAATATAGCTCAGGCAATAATCCACATTTTCTTTCGGTAGAAGAAGCGCATGCTTTAATTGCGCCTTATATCAAGCATTCTAAATTGATTCATTCTGTTATGGAGCCTGAACCCGCATAAAATGCGCGTGGGATTTTTTTATGAAATTAAACGGTAAAAAAATATTGGTCACAGGAGCTGATGGTTTTATCGGTTCTCATTTGGTCGAACTTTTGGTTGCAATGGGTTCTAAAGTGCGCGCCTTTGTTTATTATAATTCTTTTGGTTCATGGGGATGGCTTGATCATGTTTCACCAACCATTAAAAATAATGTTGAAATTTTTTTAGGTGATGTGAGAGATCCGCACGGTGTGCGGACTGCTGTTAAAGATTGTGAAGTGATTTTTCATTTAGCCGCTTTAATTGGCATTCCTTATTCTTATCATTCTCCAGATATGTATGTAGATACTAATGTAAAAGGTACTTTAAATATTGTGCAAGCTGCACGTGAATTAGGCGTCGAAAAAGTTATTCATACATCAACGAGTGAAGTCTACGGCACAGCACAATTTGTGCCAATCACTGAAATGCATCCTTTGCAAGGCCAGTCACCTTATTCAGCCAGTAAAATTGGCGCAGACCATATGGCAATGTCATTTTATACTTCTTTTAATACACCGGTTGCTATTGCGAGGCCTTTCAATACGTATGGGCCTAGACAATCGGCGCGTGCTGTTATTCCAACGATTATCACTCAAATCGCTTCCGGAAAAAAGGCTATTCAATTAGGATCATTGCATCCTACACGTGATTTTACCTATGTGACTGATACGGCAAAAGGATTGATTGCAATTGCAGAATCTGATCAATCGATAGGAGAAATCATTAATCTCGGATCGAATTTTGAAATATCTATGGGCCAGACAGCCAAATATATTGCTGAATTGATGGAAGCGGAAGTGGAATTGATGACGGATGCAGCACGCATTCGTCCTGAAAAAAGCGAAGTCGAACGACTTTGGGCGGATAATTCTAAAGCAGAACGGCTTTTAAAATGGCAGCCTATTTTTCAAGATAGCGCCGGGTTTAAATTAGGATTATTGAATACGATTCATTGGTTTTTAGAATCTTCTCATGGGAAACAGTATAAACATGATGTTTATGCTATTTAAACGTCTATAAAAATATGCGATGTCTAATCATTGGTTATGGTTCAATCGGTAAAAGACACGCTCACGTCCTAAAAAATTTAGGATGTGAGGTGGTGTTGATGACGGGCCAAAAGATAACACGATTTAATTGTTATACTAATTTGCAAGATGCGCTGGCAATGCCCACTGATTTGATCGTGATTGCGAATGCAACCTATTTACATTATTCGACGTTAGTCGATGTAATTCGGTGTCACTATCAAGGTGTAGTGTTGGTTGAAAAACCTTTATTTTATAACATGGAATTTTTACCCAATAATAAAATAAAAAAAATACTCGTCGGCTACAACTTACGTTTTTGTGAAGCGCTGCATTTTCTTAAAAAAATTCTTCAAGAAGAAAAATTAATTTCATTCTCAGTGAATGTAGGCCATCATTTACCCCTTTGGCGAAAAGATACTGACTATCGTCAATGCTATTCAGCTAAAAAATCTCAAGGCGGCGGCGTGTTAAGGGATTTAAGCCACGAATTAGATTATAGTCTATGGTTATGTGGCGCTTGCATTCAAGTCACGTCTGTCGGTGGAAAATACAGTGAACTTGATATTGATTGTGAAGATGTTTACTCCATTTTAATGCGTTGTACCGAGTGCCCTGTTGTGAATATACAAATTAATTATTTAGATCGTGTCAAAAGGCGCGATATCATCATTCACACGCAAAAACATACCATTTATGTGGATTTATTGAAAGGTAAGGTGATGATTGATGATGTTGTCGCGTTTGTTTCTGATGATGCGCTTACGAATTCTTATATTAGACAACATGAAGCAATTGTTGCAAATGATTGGGACACTTTTTGCAGTTATGCAGAAGGCCTTAAGATTGTTAAATTAATTGAACAGATTGAAAAAGCGAATCACACACAGCAATGGGTGAACGCGTGAAAGTATTATGTACGATATGCGCACGCGGGGGATCGGAAGGTGTAAAAAACAAAAATTTAATGACACTGCGCGGGAAGCCCTTGATTGCTCATACGATTATGCAAGCAAAAAAATCGGGCCTATTTGAAACAATCAGCGTGAGTAGTGATTCAGATAAAATTTTGCGGGCCGCAAAAAAGTGGGGCGCTGATTTTGTTATTGACCGTCCTAAAGAAATGGCATCTTCCACTGCCCCCAAATTGCCGGTGATTCAACATGCTGTTTTGGAAACAGAACGTGTTCAGAATAAACAGTATGATATGGTGGTTGATTTAGATGTCACTTCTCCCTTGCGGACTATCGATGATGTTTGTAATGCATTTCGTTTGTTGGCAGAACATGAACATGCAGGTAATTTAGTGACAGCTTACCCTGCAAGACGCTCACCTTATTTTAATATGTTAGAAATGACAGAAAATGGATTTGTTAAGTTGGCCAAGTATCCCGATAAACCCATTTATCGCCGTCAAGATGCACCTTCTTGTTATGATATGAATGCCTCTATTTATGTATGGCGGCGCAATTCATTATTTGAATATGAAAATGTGATTAATGACCGCACGTTGGTGTATGTGATGCCGGAAGAACGTTCGATTGATATTGATTCAAGAGTGGATTTAGAGCTGGTACGCATTCTCGCGAAGCAAAGAGAGGATTTTCGTTAACATGGATTTATACCAAAAATTATTTCATTTAGAAAATAAAGTTGCACTGGTCACGGGTGCTGCAGGTGTTTTGGGTTTTGAATTTTGTCGTTCACTTTGTGCGATGGGCGCTTCTGTGATTGGCGTTGATTTAGCGGGGGGGCCTTTAAATAATAAAATGGCTGAATTAACGCAGCAGTATGGGAAAGATAAAGTGTTTCCTTTTGCTTGTGATGTTGCTGATCCTAAAGAAGTGAATCACACCGTAGCGAGTGTCATAGCACAATTTAAAAAAATTGATATTTTACTCAATAATGCGGCTACTAAAACCCGCGATTTAACTGCGTTTTTTTCGCCGTTCGGTGATTATTCTCTAGCAGCGTGGCGAGAAATTATGGCGGTCAATTTAGATGGCATGTTTTTGATGGCGCAGGCTGTCGGTAAACAGATGGTGAGTAATCGATCGGGATCTATTATTCAAACTGCTTCTATCTATAGTATGTTGGGGCCTGATCAACGTATTTATGAGGGTTCACATTATTTAGGCCGTGAAATTAATACGCCGGCTGTTTATACCGCATCGAAGGCGGGCGTGATTGGTTTGACTAAACATCTCGCTGCTTTATGGGGTAGTGAGGGTGTGCGTGTGAATGCATTATGTCCGGGCGGCGTGTCGAGCGGACAAAATGAAGAATTTAATAAAAAATATTCTGCGCGAGTTCCGATGAATAGAATGGCAAAGGAAATTGATATTGTAGGTCCTATGTTATTTTTAGCGAGTGATGCATCAAGCTATGTGACAGGTCAAGTGCTTTTTGCAGATGGAGGATTATCTGCATGGTAATAGCAGATGAAATTTTGCAGCGTATTAAAAAAGTAATTGCTGTCAAAGAACAGCTAGTTGCTTTGCATGAACCTTCATTTAGCGGCAACGAATGGAATTATGTGAAAGAGTGTTTAGATACCGGATGGGTATCTTCAGTGGGAAGTTATGTGGATCAATTCGAAAAAGGGTTGGCAGATTTTACTGGTGCTCGTTATGCAATTGCGGTTGTAAATGGCACAGCAGCGCTTCATATGGCTTACGTACTTTCTGGTGTGACTGCAGGAGATGAAGTTTTAGTGCCTACGGTTACTTTTGTCGGAACTATTAATCCGATTATTTATTGCAATGCCATCCCGCATTTTTTAGATACAGAGCAGGAAACATTGGGTTTAGATGTGAATGTGTTAGATGATTATCTTCAAGACATTATTCAGTATAAAAATAACGTATCGATCAATCGATTAACGGGCAGGCCCATTCGCGCATTATGCGTCATGCACACTTTAGGGCACCCAGTTGATCTTGATGCGTTAGCGGAGATTTGTTTAAAGTACCATTTAGTGCTGATTGAAGATGCTGCTGAAGCGTTGGGTTCTTATTATAAAGGGACTCATGTTGGGAACCGTGGATTGCTGGGTACTCTAAGTTTTAATGGTAATAAAATTATTACCACAGGCGGAGGCGGTGCTATTTTGACAAATGATAAAATGATTGCGAAGCGGGCAAAACATATTACGACGACCGCTAAACTTCCACATGCTTTTTCTTTTCAGCATGATGAGGTTGGTTACAATTATCGTTTACCGAATATTAATGCGGCTTTAGGCTGTGCTCAACTTGAAAAGATATCTCAATTTTTGCAAGCAAAAAGACAATTGGCCGAGCAATATCAACGTATTTTTGCAGATTTCCCGAGCGCTAAAATGATGAAAGAGCCTCCGCATAGTAAAAGTAATTATTGGTTAAATGCGTTGGTATTAGAAAATTCTTACAGGGATGAAAAAAATGCGATCATAGAATTATTAATTAAAAATAATATGATGGTGCGGCCGCTTTGGAATTTGCAGCATACTTTACCGATGTATTTTCATTGCCCTAAAATGCCGCTGCCTATTGCAGAGAACATGCAAAAACGTTTAATTAAATTTCCGAGCAGCGCTAAACTTTCAATTTCTCATGGGGTTGTATATGGAAAAGATATTCATTATCGCTGAAGCAGGAGTGAATCATAATGGTTCTTTGGCGATGGCGAAACAATTGATTGATGCAGCTGTCAATGCAAAAGCAGATGCTGTTAAGTTTCAAACATTTTGCACGGAAGATTTGGTTTCTAAGAATGCGCCTAAGGCAGAATATCAATCTAAAAAAACGACAAACCATGAATCTCAGTATGAGATGTTAAAATCACTTGAATTAACGGAAGATGCACAAAAGGAATTGCAACTGTATTGTAAAAAACGGTGTATATTATTTTTGTCATCCCCTTTTGATTTGAAAAGCCTGCATTTTTTGCATGATACTTTGAATGTGCCCATCATCAAGATTGCTTCCGGCGAAATCACTCATCTTCCTTTGTTGCTAAGATCAGCGCAAACGGGGAAAAAAATTATTTTATCAACCGGCATGAGTAGCCTGGGGGAGATTGAAACGGCATTAGCTATTTTGGCATTTGGTTATTTAAACTCGACAGAAACTTTTTATCCTTCGATTAATGTGTGTCTTGATTTTTTTTATTCAGACGAAGGCCAATTCATTTTGGCAGAAAAAGTTTCACTGTTGCATTGTACTTCTGAATATCCAGCACCTTTTGATGAAATTAATTTGCGCGCTTTGCGCACTCTTCATCTTGCTTTTGGTTTGCCTCTCGGTTACTCGGATCATACGGTCGGTACAGCTATTTCAATGGCAGCGGTTGCATGCGGCGCTAAAATCATTGAAAAACATTTTACATTAGATAAAAAACTGCCGGGCCCTGATCATACAGCCTCCCTTGATCCTGATGAACTTTCGGCATTGGTGACAGGGATCCGTCAAGTGGAGCAGGCATTAGGCCATAGCAAAAAAATACCTACTTTAAGTGAAATGAAAAACCGCTTGATTGCAAGAAAAAGTTTAGTAGCAATCACTAAGATTCAGTGTGGTGATTTATTAACAGAGCAAAATATGGGTTCTAAAAGACCTGGGCACGGCATTTCACCTCTTTATTTTGATCAAATGAAAGATACTCGCGCCGATCGTGATTATGAACCTGACGAGTTGTTGACTTTGAAATGAAAAATATTTCTGTATTGATACTAGGATCTGGCGGGCATGCAAAAGTGTTACTGGATTGTTTGCGTCATGCCAACCATATTTCTGTATTAGGAATGTTGGATAATAATCCAGAACGTGTGGGCCAGTCGATCATGCAGGTCCCGATATTGGGGCATGAGGATGATATATTGCAATCTCATTCTCCAGGAGATGTTCAGTTAGTGAATGGCATTGGTTTTCTGGGCCAAGATAGAAACCGAGAAAATATTTTTTTAAAATTTAAACAGGCGGGCTATCAATTTTTAAGTGTGATACATCCAACGGCATATATTGGCAGCGATGTTTTATTGGGCGAAGGCGTGCAAGTGATGGCAGGTAGCACCATTCAGCCGGGATGTTGTTTTGGCAATAATATTATTGTTAATACGCACACATCGATTGATCATGACAGTTATATTGAAGACCACGTGCATTTAGCGCCGGGCGTGACTTCATGCGGCAATGTGCAAATTCATCTGGGTACGCACGTTGGCTGCGGCGCCACTCTTCGACAAGGCGTTAGTATTGGTGCGCGCAGTTTAATTGCAGCGGGCGCTGTCGTGGTTCATGATATTCAAACAGGCAGTAAGGTGGCTGGCGTGCCCGCAAAAAATATGGAGTAAATATGACAAGGCATGGAACGCATCATTGGAAAAATGTATTAATATCAATGAACACGACGATATTATCCGCAATCAAACGCATGGATGCGGAAGGATTGCGAGTATTGTTAGTGGTTGATCTGGAAGAACGCTTACTAGGAATTATCACGGATGGTGATATTCGCCGATATTTTCTTAAACAAAAAAGTTTAGAAGAAACGGTGGATAAAATGATGAATAAAAATCCAGCGACTGCTTCATCAACAGAGAGCCAAGAACAATTGTTAATGAAGATGCATACGTTAGGGATTTTGCATTTACCGATTTTGGATGCCCATCGACGGGTCGTTGGTTTGGAAACTCTGGATAATCTTTTTGCTAAAAAAACGAAAGATAATTGGGTGGTGTTAATGGCAGGAGGCTTGGGCACCCGCTTGCGTCCATTAACGAATGATTGTCCAAAACCATTGTTAAAAATAGGTTCCAAGACCGTATTAGAAATTTTGCTTGAAAATTTTATTGAACAAGGGTTCCACCATTTTTATTTTGCTATTAATTATAAGGGCCAGCTTATCAAAGATTATTTTGGGGATGGTTCCCGTTTTGGAGTGACTATCCGATATTTACAAGAGCAAGAACGTTTAGGGACTGCAGGTGCTTTAAGTTTATTGCCGGAAGTTCCGCATTTACCGCTGTTGGTCATGAATGCGGACCTTATCACTAAGGTGAATTTTCAACAATTACTCAATTTTCATCATGAGCATCATGCAGAGGCAACTATCTGTGTGCGCGAGTACAAACAAGTTGTTCCCTATGGTGTTGTCCATATTTCTCAAGAAGATTATCAATTGTTGGATATCAAAGAGAAACCGGAACATACGCTTTTTGTGAATGCAGGCATCTATGTATTAAATCCCAGTCTTTTACAATATGTACCAAAGCATGTTCATTATGATATGCCTGATCTATTGACCTCTATCGTTAAAAATAAATATTTTGTGGCAACTTTCCCAATCCGCGAATATTGGTTGGACATTGGGCGTTTAGAAGATTTACAGAAAGCCCATCAAGATTATGATGAGGTCTTTGCGTGAATCAATCGTTACTTGAATGGAAAGAAAATATTAGCCCATCTGAATGGGACCGTATTCTATCCTCGATCAAAGGACACCCTTTGCAATCTGCTAAATGGGGCAATGCTAGAAAATCTATAGATAGTATTTGCGATACCCGTTGGGCTGTATTTAAATTAGGGCAGCCCATTTGTCTTATTCGTTTTGAAGAGCGCCGTTTTTTGGGTTGTAAAATAGCCTGGATTCCTAAGGGCCCAACGATGGAATTTTTAGAAGAGGAAAGTGAAATTAAAAAAGAATTATTTCGGCGGTTGAGAAAGCAGGGATTTTTTATGTGCATTGATAATCTTTGGCGGGAAATAAAAGAACCTAAAAAATATCAGCCTTATCATTACACTTTATGGATTGATTTGAGTTTAGGTAAAGAGAAATTGTGGTCGATGTTGCAAAAACAATGCCGCTATGATGTCAGGCGGGCAAAAAAAATGGGCACCATAGTGGAAAGAACGGAACATCCCAAGGATGTTACTCATTTTTATGAATTATGTAAGACTGTTAGTCAGAATAAAAATTTTCGTTTTAATGCATCGCTTACTTTTTTAACCGATTTGTTGTATGAGAATCAAGATACACCCATTAAATCGCATTTATTTATAGCAAAATATGAAGGTAAATTATGCGGCGGTGCTTTTGTCATCCATTGCGGTCAAAGTATCCATTATATGTGGGGCGCTGTTGATCGGGCATTTTCTAAATTAAGTATCGGTGAAATTATCCAATGGGAAATTATAGAATGGGCGATCAGTCAACAATGTAGGGTATACGATCTTGAGGGAATTGATCCCAAAAAAAACCCAGGAACCTATCAGTTTAAGAAAAAATTAGGCGGGAAGATGGTTACATTTCCGGGGATTAAAATTTATTTTTTAAATCGAATGATTCATGCGATAGCTTCCATCCTCCGCATTGATCATCTATTGGCCCGATTATATGCGTGAAAAACAGAAAGGCCGGCTTCCCCATATTTTGATGATCTATGTTGAACCGACACCCTACATAGTTCAATTAATTGATCTGCTTGCGAAAGAATGGTCGGGTCATACCGATGTATTTTTTCTTTTTGAAAATAAATCACAATATTGGGATTTAGCATTAGATCGGCAGGGACAAGTGCTGCCTAACTCTATCAGCGGTAGATTGAAGTTAATGATAAAATTATTTCAACAAAAAAAATACGATGCTATCCATATTGCGGGATGGGGACATCCTATTCTCATTTTATTTATTATTTTAGCAAAAATGTACCGTGTACCTATTTCCATTGAATCAGATACACCTATTCCATATGATTCACCCCAATGGAAAAGAATGATTAAGCGATGTTTTTATCCATTGTTGTTTAGCGGGATACAGGTATTTTTACCGGGCGGAACAAGACAGGCTAATTATTTCAAACATTATGGCGTTAAATCAGAGCGTATTCACATCGCGAAAATGACAGTTGATATTTTAAGTATGCAGCGTGATGCAAGTGCGTTAACTCCTTTAGATCGTAAACAGATCCGACAAGCATTTTCTATAGAAGAAGAAGATGTTGTTTTTTTATTTGTAGGCCGACTGGTTGAGCATAAAGGCATTCTTGATTTGATCAAAACTTTTTTTTCTTTTCAGGATGAAAAAAGTAAACTACTGATTGTAGGTGATGGGCCACTAAAAGATCATGTCGAAGAATCCGTTAAGATTAATTCAAAAATCCGTTATGCGGGACGCCTTAAAGATAAGCAACTGATTGAGGCTTATTTTATTTCGGATGTTTTAGTATTGCCTTCCCATTTCGAACCGTGGGGATTGGTAGTCAATGAAGCCATGGCACTGGGAAAACCTGTGATTATTTCTGATCGAGTAGGTTGCGCAGATGATTTGGTGACGCAGAAAACAGGGCGGGTGGTTAAGGCAACCTCGATGGAAGAGTTGCAAAAAGCGCTGGAATACATGATAGCTCGGGCAAGTGAGCGTTTATCTATGGGGGAAGAATCACTTAAAAAAATTTCAAATTGGACTTTAGAAAATGAGGCGAAAATAATATGTCAAGCGTGGTATCAGCTCATATAACTAGAAAAAAATTATCTTTTATTCATTTTATCTTACCCATATGTCCTGTTATTTTTATTGGAGGGACACCATTTTCGGTTTTGAATATCTTGATTAATGATAAGACCCGTTGGTTTGTATTGGGTATATTGTTTTTTTATTTTTCAGTAAAAAAAAATACATTTCGTTATATAGATAAGAAATTAGCATTTATTCTTTTTCTTTATCTTGGCTGGTGTTTCATGAGTGCTTTTTGGTCGTCAGCATTTTCTCTTTCTTTTATTAAAAGTCTAATTTTAACTATTTTGGTTTTTACCATGTTTTCTGTTGGCATAGAATGGGTGCGGACGAATTCGATTATGCGATGCTTTGATTATTTATGGTTTCTGGCGTTTTACTCTTTAGCCATGGGATTTTTGGGAAAATATAACTCGCATTCTACTTATCGAATAGGTGAAATTCAAGTTTATACTGGGTTATTTACAAACCAGTCTAATATGTTTGGTTCCATGCTATTTATGGCTTCCCCCTATTTGTTTTGGAAAACGTATAGTCATTGGCTGCATAGAAAAAAGCGTTTTATATGGGGATTTTTATTAGTGAGTTGTTTTTTTTATCTTTTCTTAACCGTATCACGCTCGGCTATTTTAGGAGCATCGGTCATGTCTTTATTTTTTTTCCTCAGTTTTAATATGACTAAAAAAATTCTCATATTAGTATGTATTTTGATGACGTGTATCATAACTATTTTTAGCTCAGACACTTCTATCATAGATAATGCTATGAATCGTTATATTTATAAAAGTACCGTGCGACATGAGGTATTAGCTACACGGTTAAATGGATGGGAGAAAACTTATAATGCGGCTTTGGCAGGCGGATTATTTGGCTTAGGTTATGGCGTATCTTGGGGTCGTTCGAATTATGATTTAAATAAAAGATTATCCGACGGTTTCTATAGTGGAAGAGAGAAAACAAATTCCCAATTAGCGATTGTTGAAGAGATTGGAATAGTTGGATTCATGATATATATTTTATTGCTCGGGAATGTACTCTTTAAATTAGGGAGATTATTTAAAAGTACATCTGATCCTTCATTTAGAGTATTAATGGGAATATTTTTCGGTATCTTTTTTGGGATGTTGGCGCACTCTATGTTTGAAGGATGGTGGACTTCACCTGGGGCGCCAGAAAGTCTTTATTTTTGGATTTTGGTGGGTATTATTAGAGGGGTGGAAATTGTTAAAATGAAGCATACCTTGCCTCTGCCGAAAGAGAGAAAAGAACAGAATATTGCGCAAATTAAACCGGCTGTTTTCTAAAACGGAATTTCATAGAAATATATTTTGATGGAATAATATATGAATGATCATTTTTCAGATAAACTAAGTTTGATTTATTTAAAAAATAATAAATGGAACAGCCTATTTTTTATTCTTTTTCTCTATTCATTACTAGTGTTCCCCGCTATTTTTATCATACGCAACGCAGCTTCTTGGAATCCAGAAGCATGCGATTCAGTGTATGGCCATATCCCTCTTATTAATTATTTTTTGACGCACCCTATTCACATATTTTCTTATCCAAGTGTGGTCAGTACATTACCAGGGTATCATCTATTTTTGACTTTTCTTTCTTTTTTATCGGGGATTCGAGAAGTCCATGAAACGACCTGGTTGATCAGAGTGATTAATGCGATGTGCGGTGCCGGATTATTGGTTGTCGTTTGGAATATTGTGTGGCGATTAAAATGTGATGCGGTGAGCGCATTTAGTTTATTATTGCCTGTTGC
>AMFJ01036152.1_pt1 | contig 88126 bp, 71 predicted proteins | sample 427208 | NCBI WGS metagenome assembly AMFJ01 (sample SAMN02954298, study PRJNA114691) | groundwater metagenome | biome: aquatic; feature: subsurface aquifer; material: sediment; isolation source: subsurface aquifer sediment | place: USA: Rifle, CO | collected 2008-08 | reverse complement strand
TCAAAAATAAGATTGACAAATAAAAGGAGATTTGTATACTCCAGATATCTTTACTTGAATAACGAGTATACACATGGAACAAACGATTGTACAAAAACTTTTCAAAAGTTTTGAAACTATTAAACAAATAGAAAATGGTGTAGAGTCACGAAGAGCAAGAGAATTAGCTCCACTCCTATGATATAGTGACTGGAGAAACTTTCTTAATGTCATAACAAAAGCCAAGGACTCCTGCAAAACAGCTTGATGACTGGTAAGTGATCACTTCGGTGACGTCAACAAGTCAATAAATTCCGGTAAAGGAGCCATATTTGAAGTGAACGACATTTTACTCTCTCGTTTCGCTTGTTATCTTATTGCACAAAATGGAGATCCAAAAAAAGAGGAAATAGCATTTTCTCAGGCATATTTTGCTGTACAGACCAGAAAACAAGAAATCATAGAACAAAAAATCAAGGAACATGAAAGACTTATTGCAAGAAGAAAATTGACGGAAACGGAAACACATTTCCAGAATATTGCTTATGAAAGAGGAGTGGATGGGATATGATTGTCCAATATCCGTAGTAAATGAGATCAAGCATTGTTTGGCGGACATAGTACGGGTGAGATGAAAAATAAACTTTGAATACCAAAAAATAGACCACTTGCGGACTTCCTTCCTGCGGTAACCATAAAAGCCAAAGATTTGGCTACAGAGGTGACAAATGTTAATATGATAGATAAAAATCTACAATGAGAAAAAGAAATAACAAAAGAGCACATCAAAAATAATACGTGAGTGAGAGCTTATTTGTGAGATAGTGGTATTATACCAGAAAAATTACCATCAGAAGAAGATATCAAGAAAGTGGAAAGAAGAAATATTGGTGAAATGAAAAAAATAAGGAAGAGATAAAAAATCTCTTACAATAAAATTAAAGAAAAAATATTTTTCAACTTTATGCTAATACATCACCCATTTTCTCTTCAAGATATTTCTTCAATCCAGGAAGTCCTTCTAATCTCGGGTACTTTTCAAGTAGCCACTTAGCGCCTTCTTGGATGTTTTCCAAAAATTTAAGATCTGATAATATCTCTAGGGGGATGTCTGATTCTCATGATTGCATAGTTCAGAGGATCTCTCCTGCACCACGATTCTGGAGATCAAGCTCTGCGAGTTTGAATCCATCGTTGGTGTCTTCCATAGCTTTGAGTCTTTCGCGGATAGTGTCTGATTTGCTTTTGGTCTCTAGAAAACAATAGGACTGGATATCTGATCTTCCTATTCTTCCTCTCAACTGATGAAGTTGTGAAAGACCGAATCTTTCTGCGTTTTTGATGATCATGATAGTCGCTTCTGGAATATCCACTCCCACCTCAATGACAGTAGTAGACACGAGTAGACAAATCTTTCACGTCTTGAAGTCCTGCATCATAGCTTCCTTATCTTGTGGTCTCATTTTACCATGGAGGAGTCCTATCTTGCTTTTAATTTCTGGAAACAGCTCTTTCATATTCTCAAATTCTGTCATCGCTGATTTCACTTCTTCCATTTTTTCTGATTCTTCTATAAGGGGAGTGACGACAAATACCTTTTGCCCTTTATTGATATGATCAAGCATCCGTGGTTTGAGTTTTATATATTCTTTTTCTGAAATCACTTTTGTTATGATAGGCTTTCTCCCTACGGGTAACTCATCAATGATACTGACATCAAATTCTCCGAAAAATGCCAATGCCATAGATCTTGGAATCGGTGTTGCACTCATCTGTAAAATATGCGGAGCTCAGAATCTTTTGAAGAATGCTCTTTGTCTGACTCAGAATTTGTGCTGTTCATCTATCACTACGAATTGAAGCTTTTTGAATTTGATATCCTCTTGGATCACCGCATGCGTACCGATTATCGTATGTATCCTTCCTTCAGCCAAATCTAATTTTATCTTATCTTTTTCTCATTTGCTCAGAGATCCAGTAAGCAGTGCTACTCTCAGTCCTAGTGGCAAGAGTAATTTTGCCAATGTCTTGTAATGCTGGTTCGCTAATACTTCCAGTGGTGCAAGAAATACGGACTGGCCTTGATATTTTTTGAACGTATAATATGCAGCGATTGCCGCTACGACCGTTTTTCAACTACCAACATCTCCTTGAAGCAGTCTCAGCATAGGCTTAGGCTCATGGATATTCTCTGTGATATGTTTGATTACTTTTTTTTGTGCGTTGGTCAATTCAAATGGTAATGTTGCCATGATCTCTTTTACGATATTTCGGTCGATGATTTCATGTTCCATATTCGTTTTATTTATTTGGTAGGTACTGCGATTTATGAGTGCATATAGTTGGATTCTGAGAAGTCTGTCAAAAAATATCCTGAGATTCGCTTCCTTTTGCTTTTCAAAACTGGTCGGATAATGCATTTCTTTGATTGTTTCCTGGACACCTATGAGTTTGAATTTATCTATGAATTCACTAGGTAAGTACTCGTCAAAAATTGCGTCAACCTTGTCCATCAATAATCGCATCTTTTGTGCGAACCATCCTGGAGAGATTCCCATGAGTTCTGAATAGATAGGAAAAATCCTTCCGCTATTGTAAATTTTAGTTGAAGATTGAAGCCTGCCTGCCGGTAGGCATGGGTCGAAGGTCGAAGGTTCTCCATCACTATTCACTGTTCACTGTTCACTATTCACTGATATTTCTTCCTCAGGTGCTTCCGTCTCTACGACATCAGGATGTCAAAATGATATTTTTCCGTAACTGATGTTGGGTTTACCTACGATGATGTATCGTTTGCCTTCCTGGATCTTGCTTGCAAGGAAACCGGAATTGAAAATCGTAATGGTCCCTTTATTGCCTGCGGGATCGATAAAAGTGATGGTGTATATCCTTTTGCCTCCTCTCATAAAGATAGTTTTTTTGGTGATTTTTCCTTTGGTGGCTGTAATTCCTTTTTCGTTGTATACGAGCTCATTTAGGTTTCTGATGGTAGATCTGTCTTCGTATGCTCTTGGAAAATATTGCAAAAAATCCTTCACGGTCACGATTCATTCGGCAGCGAGGATTTTGAGGTATTTGGGTGTCGTTTTGAGTGCGGTTTTGAGATCAATCATGGTGTATGTTTACGGATAATTTTTTTGTTTTCAACTTTTAATAAAAAAAATCCTGCGATACACAGGGAAAATTAGTCTCTATCTATAATAATCGAGTTTTCGTGGTATTTCAGTATGCATTGAAATCGGGGCCAGATTTATTATATTTATGAGGTGAATTTTTATTTTGATATTTTTTCGTAGTATGAAAAAATGAATGTGGTTTGTATTAATCTTCATCCTGTTAATGACAGGAGCGATCCAGTTATATAAGACAGTGAACGTACAAGGAGATACTCTAGAGGTTATCCGTGAGACTAAAGAGGTTTCACTCAATGCTTTTTTGAAACAATATAATGATAAAGCGTTTACTAAGATAGTCTTGGAAGACGAAATATCACTCAAAGGATATCAATATCTAGGCACAGGATCATCTGTTTCTTTGATAAGCATGAATAAAAACCTTACCGAACAATATATCAATGTCTTTACTACCAAGAAACCCCTTGGTACTTCTCTCAAAGACTTAGGCATCTCTATGACGTGACCTATAACCGTAGATGTGAAATTCAATGAAAAAACATGGCGATCACAGCTTTTATCAGATGTCTGACCTTTATTATTGTTTTTTGTAGTCTTTCTTCTTGTGTTGAAGTTCGCTATGCCAAAAGCCGGAGGTTGATTTCCCTTTAGCGTAAAAGCAGGAAAATTGAATGATGCAAAGACGATGAAAACAAGATTTAGTGATGTGGCGGGTATGGATGAAGTGAAGATGGAACTTTCGGAAATCGTAGATTATCTCAAAAATCCTGCAAAATATAATAAAGTAGGTGCTAGACATCCTAAATGAGTATTATTATATGGACAACCAGGATCAGGAAAGACCTTGCTTGCAAGGGCAGTCGCTTGAGAAGCCAATGTCCCTTTTTTCTCCGCTTCCGGATCTGAATTTATGGAAATGCTCGTGGGTATGTGAGCAGCAAAAGTAAGAGAACTTTTTGGTAAAGCGAAAGCTGCCGGCAGAGCTATCATCTTTATCGATGAGATAGATGCGATAGGAAAAAAGAGAGGAGTCTGATCTACGGGAGGACATCAAGAACAGGAACAGACATTAAATCAGATTCTTACCGAAATGGATGGATTCGACAACACTACAAACATCATCGTGATTGCTGCTACCAATAGGCCTGATATCTTGGATCCTGCATTGATGAGAGCGGGAAGATTTGATAGAAAAGTATATGTATCTGAACCGACGTATGATGAAAGAATACTTATCTTCGATTATTATCTCAAAGGAAAAAAAATAGATAAAACAGTCAATATCCCTTCATTGGCTAAGAGAACAATCGGTTTGGTCGGTGCTGATATCGAGAATATCGTGAATGAAGCAGCGCTCAAGGAAGCCAAGGAAAATAGGAGTGTCCTTGATCAGAATGATTTTGAATATGCATTAGAGAAAGTGATCATGGGACCTGAAAAGAAAGTGAAATCATTGAAAGAATCAGAGAAAAAAATAATAACATTCCATGAACTCGGTCATGCAGTAACCTCTTATCTATTATCAAATGCTGATCCTGTAGAGAAGATCTCTATCGTACGTAGAGGACATGCATTGGGAGTGACTTGGATCATGCCAAATGAAGATCTCTATCTTGCATCCAAAGCTAAATTTATAGATGAGGTCACTTCATTGCTTGGATGAAGAGCTGCTGAAGAGGTGTTCTTCGGCGCTGACAATATAACTACTTGAGCTTCAAATGATTTTGAAAAAGCGACGGATATCATCACCAATATGATCGTAAAATACGGTATGGATAAGGATCTTGGTACGGTTACGTATCTAGAAAACAACAAGAGCGAATATAATATGTTCAGAGGATATAGTGAAAAGACAGCACAGATCATCGATGAAAAAATAAAGACCTATATGGCTGATTGCTACGAAAAATCAAAGAAACTTGTTATACAGAATAAGCAATTGATTGAAAAACTTTCCGTTGTACTCTTGGATAAGGAATATCTCAATAAAGAAGAGTTTGAATTGATAATCAAGAACTTCTCCAAAGCGAAAAAACCAGCAGTAAAAAAGATAGTGAAAAAATAGTTTTTCCCTGATTTTTATCTTTTGAAAGCAGTGATGATAAAAAATATATATGTATTGGATCGATATACCAACAAGAATGTATTAGTCAAAGGAGTATCTGAAGAGATTTTCCTAAAACTCAAGGCGGGAAGCAAAATCATCTATTCATCTATTGATCAGACGTGAGTAAGCAAACAGACGGTTTGAACCTATATCGGTCATGAAATAGCTACTGATAGACAAGGAACTTTCCAAAGGGTGCTTGAGGGTGAAGATAAGGATTTCTTTGATGAACAACAAGCATTAGCATTGGATATATTTCCATTATTCAAAAAATCATTCAAAAAATATTTTCCTGATTCTATCCCCGTTACGGCTAGATATCAAATGTTCGGAGATCAATTGTATTTCTATTTCTATTCAGAAGAGAGATATGTATTTACTGACTTTGTAAAGGAATTTAGACAAGAACTTGGAAAGAATATCTTTTTATTTCAAGTAGGAGCAAGAGATATGGTCAAAATGTCTCCCGGTACTGATTGTATCGTCTGATGTAATGGCATCAATCTCTGCTGTAAAAGCTCTAGGCCATTGCCGAGTGTAGAGATAGAGAATATCGTCTTACAAAATCTGGAATGAAGGGATATTGAAAGATTGAAATGAAGATGCGGTAAATTGAAATGTTCATTGATCTATGAATTAGAGACCTATGTAGAGGAAAGTAAAAAGTTTCCAGCTAAATGAGCACATGTAGAGACTGAATGATGTGAAACTTGTTGAGTAGCGCTTTCTTTCAATATCATGAATGGTGATGTGACCGTAAAAGATAAAACAGGTATAATAGTCAGAATCCCTTATACACTCCTCAAAAATGCTAAACCCAATGGTAAATCAGAAGAAGCCACTAAAGAATCCACTAAAGATGTCACGAAACAATGAATAAGGCCTATAACAAAAGATGCTCCAAAACATATACCACACAAAAAATAAAAATTCATATTTGTCCTCCTTTATAAAAGGAGGGGTGGTGCGGAAGCACCGGAGGATTTAAGAACAAAAGCATATAAGTCCATAAATCCCTCTGCCTTCGGCTTCTCCCTTTAAAAAGGGAGACAAAAAAATGTTTATTTTGTTATAACGGTGTGATGTTAAAATTTTCAGTATTATTATGGATGTTATTAACGATTATCCTAGTTTCATTGCCTATAGGGATGGCATCATTTTTCTTTTCTAAGAAAATATTCAAGAAGCTTTCTCATCTCCTGGGTAAAATAGATACTTTTGATTCATTAGTCAAATTTAAAACAGATATCGTACATTCATACAAAACTAAATTTGCTGCTTTGCGTTCTCGTATGAGCAAAGAAAAAATCGAAGTCATGCAGCATGAGGAACAAGTATTTCTCAATACCATAGATGAAATCATCAAACCAAAAGCTTCTGTCTCCAAATATGCTGACTCAACTATGATTATAGATGAAGAAGAAGATAAGACTATGCTGATCAAAAAAAGGAAATTGCTTGAAAAAATAATCTATGATGGATTATGACTCAGAAAAAATGGAAAACTCGATGAATATGAAAAGAAGATCATCGAATGATTGGCTATCGATTCGGAAGATAAGGATCTGAATAAATTATTGGCTGATCTTTATTTCACTATGAGCAATTACAAAAAAGCATTACCTATTCTCAAAAAGATTGTTGAAATGGATCCAAAAGATCACAAGGCTATTTGGCAGATAGGAGAAATCTACCTTACTTCAGGTGATTTCGATATCGCTGAATTACTTATCCAAAAGGCTATCGGCATCAATCCGACTAATCCAAAGTATTATATCAGCATGGTTGAACTATTTTATAATACTGATAGAAAAAATGATGCTATCATAGAGATAGAAAAAGTCATCAAGCTCAGGCCTACCAACTCTGCATATATGATTACACTTGCTGATCTCTATAAAGAAGTTAATGATCTCGATAATGCTAAAAAATATTATTTCAGAGTTTTGGAATATGAACCTTCTAATGAAAAGGCTAAGAAGAACTTAAAAGAATTGGTAGTAGAATAGAAGAGAGGAAAGGAGAGAGGAAAGGAGGAATGAAAAGGAGGAAAATATTTAGCTTCATAGCGTTGATATATGATTATTGAAAAGATAGTTCAGATATGAAATCCCATCCTTTCTCAAAAATCAGAAAAGGTGAAAGATTTTAATGCTCTTGAAACAAAAAATATCATTGAAAACCTAGTAGATACGATGAGGGCAAGTAATTTGGTTGGAATGGCGGCTGTACAGATTTGAGCTAAAAAAAGGATTTTTGTTACAGAAATCAGAAAGACACCCACGAGAAGTTCTCTTGATGTTGATAAGTTAAAGGTCTATATCAATCCCAAAATCATTTGGAAATCTAAGGTAGAATGCATCATGTATGAATGATGTGGAAGTATCGCCTATGCTAATCTTTTCGGTCCTGTAAAAAGACCTAAAAAAATAATTATAGAAGTATATGATCAAGATTGAATAAGGTTCACATTTAAAGCAGATGGACTTCTGAGTAGGGTTATCCAACATGAATATGATCATTTGGAAGGTATTGAATTTACAGAGAAACTCACTGATATAAAGAAAATCATGAGCAGGGAAGAGTATATCGAAAAAATCGTTCAGAAAAAAAAGTAAAAATAAAAAACATAAAATCATTATCGCTATTTTATGTTTTTTTTATTCCTTTATTGTTTGTCATGAAAGCTGTTATTGTCGCTGCTGGCTTTGGAACTAGAATGCTGCCTATCACCAAAACCGTTCCTAAGGAAATGCTTCCTGTGGGAGATAGGCCTATCATTCAATATACGATTGAATGACTTGTTGATGCTGGGATAACTGACATCATCATGATCACTTCTCATCAGAAAAAAGCGCTTGAGGATTATTTTGATAAAAATTATGAGCTGGAAGATATCTTGCAGAAAAAGGGCAAACTTGAGTTATTGGCATTGATTAATAAACCAAAAACTATGGCAACCTATACCTTTGTCAAACAGTTAGAGATGTTGGGTACGGGACATGCATTGATGCAAGCTCAGCATTTGATTTCTGATGATTATTTTATGGTCATCTTTGCAGATACCATCTATCCGCCAGAGGCTTTTGTTGAAATGATGAAAGCATTTGAACGTTCATCTTCTCCTATTGTCGCTATCCATGAAGTGCCGCAAAAAGAAGTGTATAAATATGGCGTTGTGAAGCTTGATGGAGATAAAGTCATTGATTTCGTAGAAAAACCTAAAGTAGAGGATGCTCCTTCTAACTTGATTTGGAACGGTGCAGCTATCCTTCCTAAACGTATATTTTCTCTCTTGCAAAACCTAGAAGCTGATCATAGGTCTTGAGAACTCAATTTACCGGATGCTATCAAAGTCCTTCTCAAGGAAACTCCTGTTGTGGGTTTATCATTACGTCCATATTTGGATACAGGAAGCCTTCAATGACGGCTTGAGGCTAATGCAAAATTCTTACGTGATGGCAAACTTTTTGCTTAATTGTCAAAAAGATGTTGAAATGTTGTCAGAAATACAGTTCTTACCTATGTTTTATTAAATTTTTCTCTTGTATTGGATGATTAAAAAATTAAAAGATTGAAATATATGAAATTTCCTGATTGTTTTTTTACGTTTTATATCTTCTTGTATAAAAGATGACTATCTTAGAAAAAGAGCTATTAATCAACGAACCTTATCTTTCTTTAGATAAAGAAAAAGTGAAAATAAATGGAGAGGAATGAGATTATAATAAATTAAATTCATGTGATCATATAATCACTCCAACTAAAATATATATTATTTCTAATATAGCTCACTTGCTTCAACAAAATATAGAAACAAATTGAGTGTCTATAGAGAAAGTCATTAATAAAATGAGAGAAAAAGATGAGATACTTACGGAATTGATTCATACGCTTTCTGGAAATGATCTTGTCGGACCATGAAAAACATATCAAGTACATAATGAAGCTATACGATACTCACATGGAGAAACAGAAACTCTAAAAAGAGATGAACATGGTAGAACAACCATACGACCATCTTGAAATTTTATCACTAGAGATATTCGTAATTTTCAACCCATAAATAAAAAATTCTCAAAAGATAGTGAACATATCTATCGGACATCTCATCAGGTAAAGGACAGTAAATTCCCAGAATCTGATACACATCCAAATAAAGAAAAATTTCAATCCTTATTAGATAGTAATTATTGATATGATGGACAATATGTCTTTCATTGTTCTAACCTTGTGAAATGAGCTATTATAGAAGATGAAAACTATAACTACTATGGTAATGATAGAATGGAAATAATTAAAGATTCATATAATCAATGGTATTCATGATATCAAAAACTTGAAATATCTCATCCTGAATGCTGTGTACCTGTATTGGAAAATTTTTTATTTGACTGAGAAAATGTGTATGTGGTTTCTGGATTTGTTGTTCATAATTTAACCAAATTATGTGATTTAACTCCATGAGCAAATATTTCCAAAGAAGATGATGATTATAAAATATGAGATAAATATTTTAGATATAATGGTGATATAAATAGTATTAGTATTATGGGATAATGATTTATTTTAAATAATAAAATTTTATTATGGTAAGCTTAGAAGATATCAAACTACCACCGCATAATATTGATGCAGAAAAGGGTGCACTTGGTGGAATATTGATGGATAATGAATTGATGTATTTCTATGATGGAGCATGACTTGCTCCTGAAGATTTTTATCAAAGAGAGCATTTCTATATCTATAGAGGAATCAAAAGCCTTTGGGCTGCTCGTAAGACTATAGATGTCGTCACTTTGGCTGATCAGCTTGCCAAGGATGCTGTCTTGGATGCTATAGGAGGAACGTGATATCTCTATGAACTTTCAACTTTCTTGTTGAGCACTTCTTCTTGTCCTGAATACATAAAAATCGTAAAAGAAAAATCAATATTGAGAAACATCCTTAAGACTTCACAAAAGATCATTGGTGATGTGTATGAACAAAAAGATACCTCATTGGTATTGGAGGATATAGAAAAAAGAGTGTATGATCTTACACAAAATAATGTCGCAGAAAAGATACATTCTATCTGAGAGATTTTGAATAAAAGAGTTGAAGAGTATATGGATATCGTTGATCATCCAGAAAAAGCGAATCTCAGAAAAGTGTTTTCCGGGTATCATGGATTGGATGATATGCTTGGTGGATTCAAACCAGCAGAACTTATCATCCTTGCTGCTCGTCCGAGTATGGGTAAAACGGCTTTTGCATTAAATCTCCTCAAAAATATGGCAGTGGATCAGAAAAAAAGTGTTGCTTTGTTTTCTCTAGAAATGAGCTCTGAACAAATAGCAGATAGGGTATTATCTATGGTTTCCGGTATCCCTATGGGAAAAATCAGCAAGTGACAATTGGATACGGAGGATTTTACGGTGATGGGTGAATCCATGGAAGTGCTTTCTGAAACTAATATCTTTATAGATGATAAGTGATCCACAACTATTCCAGAATTGAAATCAAAAATCAGAAGATTGAAGATAGAAAAGACTTCACTTGATCTCGTGATTATCGATTACCTCCAATTGATGAGTTGATCGAATTCATGATATTCTGGTAATAGAGTGCAAGAAATCTCTGAAATTTCAAGAGGACTCAAAGAACTTGCGAGAGAACTTGAAATCCCTATTATGGCACTATCACAGCTTTCTCGTGAAGTAGAAAAAAGAGTTGATAAAAAGCCACAGCTTTCTGATTTGAGAGAGTCTGGAGCGATTGAACAAGATGCCGATTGTGTAATCATGCTTCATAGAGAAGATTATTATGATCCTGATACAGACAAGAAGGGATTGACTGATATCTGTGTGAGAAAAAATAGAAATGGACCAGTTGGTGAATCAGAGCTCTATTTTGAAAAAACAATCATGAAGTTTACTGAAATCAATAGCTCTAAGTAATTTAGAATTTAGAATTTAGAATGCAGAATTTAAAAATATAAACAATTTAGAAAATAGAATTTAGAATTAAACTTATCAAGTATTGATTATAAATATTTTAGATAAAATATATAAACAAATAGGTGATCCAAAGACGTGTTATGATTTAGTGAATAATCTGAAATATTGAGATCCAAAAAATAAGGATGGTTTTATATCTTAGATGATATATGAAGTTTATCCTCAAAAGTCTTATCATTATATCTTTAATCTGAGTGGTTTATGGATTCATTATCCCAAACTATGAAGGATATATCACTGACAAAGTCGGAGTTTTTTCTGAAACTCAAAAAATTGATTTGACTACTAAAATACAAGAGATAGAAAAGGCTACGAGCATCGAGATAGCTATCTTGGTGGTATCAACGGTAGATGATGATATCAATCTTGCAGCAGTGGATGTCGGGAACCAATGGGGAGTGGGAAAAAAGGGTCAAGATAATGGTTTGATGATTCTGATAGCAGTGAATGATAGAAAATGGTCTATCCAAGTGGGATATGGTTTAGAAGGGATACTTCCCGATCTTGCTACTAAGAATATAGGTGATGCACGTTTCCCACCCAACTTCAGAAATGGAGATTATTATCAGGGAATCGTTGAAATGCTAGATGATGTTTTATGATATATCAAACAAGATCCTACTATAGTACAAAATTATTCACAGACTACTACTAATTCTTCTTCTAATGATAATTATATCCGATGGATGTTTATGCTCTTTATCTTTTGAGCATCAGGTTTTGGTCATTTGGTTACGGTTCCTTCTGCTAAGAATAAAAAAAGGAAAATGAAAAAATATGGTCGATGGATATATCTTGGTACGGGAATTATTCTTTCTTTCATAGTCGCTTGGTTTGTAGCTAATATCATTCTCGCTGTATTCGCTTCATATATCTTTTTGCTTATCGGTATCGGTATGGCATTGGGTGGCAAGACGTGAGGTGGAACAGGTATATGGTATGGATGAAGTGGCGGTAGTTCTTTTTGATGAGGAGGTTCTAGTTTCGGTTGATGAAGTTTTGGTGGGGGAGGATCCTCATGAAGTCGATAATCATTATTAAAAGATTAAAATATTAAAAGATTAAAATATTCTAAAATTTAGGCGCTTTTATCTTTTGCTTATCGTCATGACTACAAAGAAACTACAAAATATCGTTGAGGTGTTGAGGGATTGATTGATAGCTCTCTATCTCTATCAAAAGGGGAATGACAAGATCCCTGTTTTTATCGTCAATGATGTAAACTTCGTTTTTCTAGACTCCATCAGGTCTTTCTTTACTCGTGAAAAATTCATCATATTGACACAAGATGACATAAACGAATGAAATGATGTCTTCTGTCTAAAACTATTACACATCAAAAATCATTCTGAACTTTTTTATGGAAATGATATCTTATCAAATCTGACTATTGAAAGATCTGATCTTAGGTCTGCGCTTGAACTTGAAATTCGTAATAAACGTATCCAACTCAGAGAACACTATCTTTCTCAAGATAATGGAAAAGACTTTCTACAAGATCTTTTATTTGGGATGCAGATTTTACGGGAATGATCATTAGTATTGAAATCTCCTGATATCAAGATTCCTAAAGATATGAAAGAATTGCTTTCTCTCTTCGATGTTGCTTGGTCTTGTAATAGTCAGAATTTTTACTATCTTATAGAGGATAGAGTAGAGGAGCGTAAGGTCCCTGCTCTCATACATGATGTACATCACTACCTTTCTGAATTGTGCACCAAAATAAATAATTATGCAGTATAAATCATTTTATTTTATAAAAAAAATCATGAAAAAGACATTACTTATCATCTTGGCTGTTGTACTTGTTATAGTGTTACTTGTTGTGGGTAAATATAATACTATAGTAGGCTATGATGAATCTGTAAAGACTGCTTGGTCGCAAGTAGAAAACGTATACCAAAGAAGATTGGATCTTATCCCAAATCTTGTAAATACCGTAAAGGGTGCAGCAGCACAAGAAAGCGGAGTTTTGATCGCTGTAGTCAATGCTAGAGCAAATGCTACTAAAGTGACTGTTGATATCAAAGACGCAAAATCTCTTGCAGCATTTCAAGCAGCACAAGGGGAGGTATCATCTTCATTATCTAAATTATTAGCAGTAGTGGAAAATTATCCTACTCTTCAATCCATCCAAGCATTCCGTGATCTTATGACACAACTTGAAGGGACAGAGAATAGAATCACTGTAGAAAGAAAAAACTTCAATGATACCGTAAATACATTGAATATCTATATCCGCAGATTTCCTGCAAATATCATAGCTGCAATGTTCAACTTTGAAAAAGCTCAGCAATTTGAAGCGCAAACATGAGCAGAAGTTGCTCCTACAGTAGACTTTACTACTACATCTACAATCCCTGCAGATACGATTCCTACAGAAGGAACAGAATAACATACATTAAAAGATTAAAAGATTAGAAAAATAAAATATTATAAGGTCAGGACTGAGTTCCTGGCTTTTTTTGTTATATTATTGTATGATAATTATCTGATTATGACAATATAAAAGTTCTGTTTAATTTCATCGTGTGCTAACGAAAAGCTATATGATTCTATTGGAATCCATTTGTTTTGTATATATATAATGATATATTGTTGACGTAAACAAAAAAGAAACCAAACAAAAATGAGTTAAGCCAGTGGGCACTAGTAAAAAAAACATCATTATTATTACAAATCTCTTAGTATCCTAAAGATTTGTTCGCTAGCTTAGTAGCTTACCCAAGTGAAAAGTTCGCACCAAACCTTTGGAGACGGCATTCTAATCTATCAGGTATACACAATAAGTAGCACTCTTTACTTATTCTGTACGCCTTATATAAAGGGCAAGCCGTCCCCGAAGTTCAGACGGCTACCTGGTTATTATCAGGTAGTTTTTTCTTTTTATAAAAAAAACAAATAAAGGAAAAGAAGCGTGAGTTACACGCTTCTTTTTTTAACAGATACATATGGCTATGCAACTGCTAACATTTTTGGTTCTTCAGATACTTTTTTGAAATCTGTAATACTGAAGTTTTTAATGCTTACGATAGGAATGTTGTTTCCACTTCGTATTCCAAATTTTTTGCTGTTGGAACCGGCAGGAACAATAGCATTGGTGGGTACTGCTATTTCTACGATATTCATCCAGCACTCTTTGAGAGCTTCAATGTTTCCTACTGTAGAAACAAGTTCTTTTCTATTATAATAAATACCTGATCTGCTGGTGTTTATTACTGCGCCTTCTTTTAATGAGGCAATTTCTTCTTTACCTATGGCTACAAAATAGCCTTTGATAGGTTTTAATTGATTGATTTTGATTGGTAATTTTTGCATGATGATAAGATTAATTTTTTATTTTATTATTTTGTTTAAGGGTAGAAATATACTCTTTTATTTCTAAAAAGCAATATCACTTTAAATTGAATATTTTTGATTGCAAAAAGCAGAGGAGCGGCTCCTCCACCAAAGATGAATAAATCCAGTAAAATGCCTCTTTAGAACTGGCATTTTTAGCTCTTTAGTGACCTCTAGTGCCACTCAGATCCAAAAATAGAGCTCATTTTTCTCTCAAAAATGGATATTTGGTCTTTTTCTATATATTAATAGTATTTGTATTACTTCTTATATGTCCAATATCTATAGATTTATAATATTACATAAAATATTTAATAAATCCGCTAAATAGAATATTTTAAATCCAGTTCTAAAAACGCATTAGCACACAACGAACTTTGCACAAGATATATTGTGCAATGTATAGAATAGCTGAAAATAACCTGTTTTTCTCATTGCCCTTATATTTGTTCAACTCAGTTTTATTTCGCATCATCCTAGAATCCTATTTTTGGTGGTTCTAGGATTTTTTTTCGAAAATGTGTGTTTTTTTGAAAAATGTCATTTTGGGGGAGTCCTCTCCCCTGTTTTATAATTCAAATGAAATTTGTAATGAAATCTGTATACTCTTGCAAATCTATTATCCTATAATCATTAAAAAATGAAAAAACCTAGTATAGCAATACTATGATGATGAGCTGCTGGAATGATGGCTGTAGCAGCATTGAGTGAGTTACATGGCGATGATGCAGAAATCCATCTCTTTGAAAAGAATAAATCATTGTGAGCAAAAGTGCTTATAAGCTGATGATGACGCTGTAATGTGACTACAGGGATTTATAAGAATAAAGAATTGCTGGAACATTATCCGAGATGAGCTGAATTTCTTAAATACACTTTCTCAAAATTCTGACCAAGAAAAATCAGGAACCGATTTGAAGATCATGGGGCTAATCTCAAAGAAGAGGCCGATTTTCGTATATTCCCCGTATCAAATAAAGGATCAGATATCGTCTGAATATTCGATGCTATATTCTCAGATAAGAAGGTTAATCTCCATTTTAATGAAAGCATAATTTCTATTAAAAAAAACGAGAAAAAATCTGGTAAAAAATTTGCTCTCGTAAGCGATATCTCATCATATGAATTTGATTATGTACTCATAACAACGTGATGAAATGCATATTCTCATACGGGATCCACTTGAGATGGATATACCTTTGCACGTGAACTTTGACATACTATCACTCCCCTATGACCCTCATTGAGTAGTTTCCTTACTAAAGAAACTTGGACTCATAAACTCTCATGATTGAGCTTCAAAAATGCTATTTTACGTATCAATCTGCATTGAAATAAACTCAGCGCTTCTGGAGGCATGTTGCTTACTCATTTTGGCATCTCTTGACCAGCGACATTTATCATATCAGCATATTCAGCATTTGAGACAATCAATGAAAGTACACCATTACAGATATATCTCCAGCCCTATTCCGATTATGATGTTCATCGACGAAATGCATTTTTGTTGGAAGCTATGAAAGATCAATCTCACAAAGAGCTTCAAACTATTTTGTGACAAAAATTTCCAAAACGTTTTGTAGAAGAATTTTTGCATCACGAAAAAATAGATCCGAAACAACACGCCAATCAGCTTACAAAAAAAACACGTGATACTCTATCAGACAGATTATGAAATGGGATTTTGCTCAATGCAGTTTCTCGCAGACCATGAGATGAATTTGTAACCGCTGGATGAGTAAATACCACTGAAATCAATCCTGAAACTATGGAATCTCTGATCTGTCCCTGATTGTATTTTGCTTGAGAAATATTGAATATAGATTGATTCACGTGATGATTCAATCTCCAATCGTCTCGAGCTACCGGTATGATTGCAGGACTTTCTATTCTTCCAACTGTATAGTTATAGATATGAAATGTTTTTCTAAAAAAGAAATGATTTGTCTAATAGCATCATTTGGACTATTTTTTCCTAATGATAAAGCGTTTTGGATTCATGACTGTCCATATTGTCTAGTTAACATCAAAATGCTTGCAGCTCATAGTCCTGTAGGATAAGATATGCTTGTCGCTCATCTATATGCTGTATTCTGAATCTTTTTGAATGAGTCAAAATCAAATGTTATCGTTATTTTTATCTTCATATTATTTTTGTCTAAGATATCTATTGTCGCTTTGAATCATGCATCATCTATCAATCATCTTCTCCATGCATCGATCATCTCATGTTTTTGTGCTGCTTTGGGTAATTTTGATTTTACGATATCCAATAATGATACTCATGTTGATCATATCTTTTCTTGTGAAAGCAATCATGAATTATATAAAAACTTTATTTGCTCTAATTCAGAACCTCATGCGAATACCTCAATAGTATTTATCTTTGGATACATCTGTCTTAGGCTGATTATCTCTTCTTGAGAAATCCTATAATAGTTGAAACATTTCCTATCCATACATTTCACTTCATAATGAAATGGTCATATTTCACATATTTTCTTGTTTTTGATGCAATATGCATGGCTTAATGCTTCATCTAATGCAACTTTAGGTGCTCGAGAAAATAATGGTATGAAGCTATTAAAGTTTTCATCTAGATGCATCCTAATGCTTTTAGGTTCAAAATTGTGCTTTTTGACAGCATATGCTATCAAAAGTTCTGTCATTCAAGGAGAAATTCATGCATTGATAATGCCCATCAGTCATGCATCCTTATATCATTTTGAAAATGCGTTTTGATCAAAGATATCATCTGTAAACTCTTTTGCTTCAACTATGGAAGCTAAATCCATATAATTCGCTTTGTTTTGGAGACATCGTTGCAAAATGATATTGTTGAATATCGGCGTGGAACTATTTATTACAAAATCAACATCCATGTGGTTTTTAGTATCGGCAAAAAATCTCATAAAATCCTTTTGTAGTATGAGAGTATACTTGATTTTCATACCTTTGAAATTACGTTCAAAATCATTGGATCTGGACATTATGATAAACTCCGCTTTTTCATTTTTTTCTTTGAATAATTCTGATAGCGCTTGTAACATTACAAAGGTTACTGCACCGAATCATACGAACATAATTTTTGTTTTTTTTTGTTTTTGCATGGATTTTTTTTTAGAGATATAAATTTTTTATTCATTTATTTTTAAATCATCAGACTTTCTGGTAAGGTTACGATGAATGTTGTCCCCTCTTGTTCATTGGATGTAAAGTCGATAGATCATCATAAAATTGTAATACATTTTTTTGCACTGTAGAGTCATTTTCATGTCCCTGTAGTCGTAGTACCTAAATCAAATAAAGTCTGATTCTGTAATCTTTCTGGAATCACTCCATAATTATGAAAATATATTTTATTATCTTTGATAGAAATATCTATTTCGCGATTATCTTCTTTTATTGTATCTTTTTGTTCTGCTATAGCTTTAATAGCATTTTTCATGAGATTATGAAATATATCGTATATCGCTCCTATACAAAAATTTATTTTTTGATGAGTATCTATCTTGAATGTAATATTTGCTTTGATTATATAGTCTCTATATATGTCATTTAGTGATAATATATCTTTTGTCTCTTCTAATGCTTCTTGTGTATCGATTGGATAAAGCGTCGGTTTGATATTGTCATGTATCTGATAATGTTCTGTTATGCTTTTTTCTATATCTACCATACGTTTTTCTAATTTTTTTATCATTTCATCTAATTGCTCTTTATTACAAGAACTAATTATGCTTATTATCCCTTCACTACTGTTTTGTATAGAACTAATATCATGTAGTATAATACTTTTTGTTTTTTCTGATGTATTGTTGTCATTTTTTATTCCATTACGAATAGTTTCGGCAATCTTTTCTATTTTTTCAAAAATTTTAATATATGATTTTTGTGTTTTTTCTTCGTCTGATAGAATTATTTCTTTGGCTATCAAGTCCTGATTTTTTTGCGATATATCCGCTAAATTGGTCAGATTTTTATCTGAATTATTTTGTAATGGATTTATAGTATTTTTTTGATTGATCATACGTTATAGAATACTAGCATAAAAATCATATCTAAGTATACTCGAAATACTTTAAAAGTCAAAAAAAAGAGGAGTACTGCTCCTCTCTCTATTTTTGTAAAATTTCCATAATCTCTTTAACAGTTGGAAAGGTTATTTCTATTATTCATGTTGGATTTTTTATCTCTTTCAAAAGAGATGTAATCTTGTTCTCTCCCTCTGGAGTAAAGGGATATCAAATAAATTTTAATCACTTTCCACTAGATCATTTTGTAGAAGCTACTAATTTCTTTTGGATACATATTTGGGCGTATCCTGGAATTCAATCTCTAAGTGCACAATTATTAAGGCATTCATACAGGCAACTTTTACATTTTGCTGTTACTCCTTCAATATCTTCATTTTCAAGACTTTCTTTTAAATATCTTGCTGGATAAAAAGCACTGGAATTATAAGTACCTACATCTTCCATCGTAGCATTGATTACTTTATTTTTGAAATCTGGATGTGCATTGCTTTCTTCCGTAGTCAAAAATAAAGATCACATCTGTACTCATTTTACTCATAATGCAAGCATTCTATCAATATCTTTTCTCGTAACTATTCATCAGGCAGCTATCACAGGTATATCAATATTTTTTTCTTTTAATACATTAATTGTAGCGGGTACTGCTACTTCAAGTGTTGTTTGTGGATTATTCACCTCACTTATTTTTCATTTTATCGCTCAAAGATGTCCTCCTGCTTTGGAAGGATCTTCCAATATTATTGCATCAGGAATTTTTCATTCATATTGCTTTGTAAGGGTAATGGTATTGTCGCTCATATCTTTATCGTACCTATATTCTCTGTCTCCTACTATTATGATATTGCCTGTATTATCAGTTTTTACTAATAATTCTGCTCAGTCTTCTTGGTAGAGCTTTCATTCTCTGTTTTCTATTTTTTGACCATTTATAGTCGTTGTCTTATTACTTTTCATTTCACATTTTACTTCATATGGCCTATTCCATACGTCTATAAGAACTCCTACTCATTTTGCTTGTGATAATATTGGAACTAACGCTATATCAGGATATTCACTCGTGAGTTTATGTAAGTCCTTGGGCAATCCAGCACCAGATACTATTCCATCCACTCCAGCTTCACATGCCGCTTTTACGCATTCATTATAGTCCTTGGAAGCAACCATTATATTTATGAATATTTTCCCATTTCATTGAGATATCTCTTTGGCTCTCTTAATCTCTTCTTTGATACAAAAAATATTAGCTTCTTTGAAAAGACATCTATGGTCATCTTTGGATAATTTACCATTGGGTGAGTTTTTTATTGCTTGTCTGAAAAGATTTGCTCTATATTTTTTGTATATCGGTATCATATGAACTGCACCTGCACTCAGCGTTCATATTCATCATTCGCGTGCAACAGATCAAGCAAGTTCTGCAGTAGAAATTCATATTCCCATTCCTCATTGCAGGATAGGCAATATTGATCTGTGTTTTCAGATTTTCAGTTCTGGCAATGTGTTAGTATGTTCTCTGCTATTATCTAATTTTTCCATGAGATATCTCTCTTATTTCTTTAAATAATCATTTATTATGTTTATTACTTTTTCTGGAGATAAATTGCTTCATCATTCTCTCGGTGATCAACCAATAGTCGTTCATCCATTTCGACGATTATTCTGCTTGATGTCTATTCATTCTGCTTGATTTAATAGAGCATAGAGCTCTTGTATCGGAAAAGAGATGAATTCTGATATTTTTCCTATAGAATATCCATATTTGTTATCTGCTAATTCCTTACTTGAAACAAATGCTTTAATACCATCATAAGCCATTTTTATCCTTGCATCGTATCATTTTTCTTTTACCATATGTCGTGTATCCCCACCTCATAATATATCATATTTAGTATCCAATTCTTTTTTTTCTGATGAGCCCAAAAGATATTTATCTATCCTTCCATGTACTGTTTCTATAACGTTTTCCATCTCTGGTGCAGCCATATAATTTATCCTATTACTCAGTCTTGATTGTATATACGGATCGAAAATCCATGATGCTTTTTGTATGATATCATAACTAGGATCAAAAGGATACATCCCTGCTGTACAATCTAGTTTGTCTTGGATTTCAACAAGTTTGTTTATTAGCGGTTCGCTTTTTTGTCCACTTATCCTTACGTGATTTTTCAGTAATCGAGTAGATAAACATACATCCTGATCTGCATCATTTATATATACATTGGTTGTATTAGCATTAAACACATCAAAGAGTCACATTTTTATTGCCATCGCTACTTGTCATGTAGTACTTCTTGTTGATAGTCTTTGTACGTAAGTATGATGATCAAAATTGATATGTTTTGTCTCCATATCAAATTTTGGGCTCTCTAAAACATATCCATCTAGGGCTATAGATTCTGGTGGAGTTTTTTTTTGAAATTCATCCCATGTTATACTTATTCTCGGTTCAATATTAATTTTCATAGTATCTATAGAGAAAAATAAATTTATATATTGTTATATATACTTATATTACTCTATAATTCAATAGTATGTATATTTTTCTTTATATGTCAAAAAATAGTAAGAATTCTATAAAATTAATTAGAAATCTTTACTCATAATGTCTTTTCTAATTCATCTATCATGATACTTGCATATGCTCATCATGGCAAGGTGAAATTGAGCAATAGTTCGTCTTGTTGGATATGCACGCTCACTTTTTGGGGAAATACCCAAAGCGGCCTTCTGATTCCATATATTTTATAATCAATACATAATTTCAGACTCTTTTCGGAGATTCAATTCTTTTCAAGAAGTCCTTGTTCCTTATTTCCTGCAATACTCTCTTTTGGTGCTAATAAAAGGTTATATCAGATCACGGGTCAAGTCGCTATCATAGTGTCTTTGTTGAAAGGCACCTCTTCTTTGAAATTTTTTGGATAACGAAAAAATTCTTGGTCTTTTTTGGTGTCATCAAACAATTTGACGGTATTAGTTTTTGCTTGATAGAGTCCAAATTGATTTTTTTGGTTATTTTCTGTGTCTATGATGATATCGCCATCCAATATCTCTAATCATTTTTTGGTTCTTGTATGGAGATATTCATTGAAGAGTTTGCTTGCATAGGCTTGTACTTTGAATACAAGATCCTTCTTGTCTTTTAGCTTTAATTTTCATTTTAGGATATCACTCCCCTGTTGCGGATTTATCCCATTGATTCCAAATCTTTGATTGCCGAATAAGTTAGGAAATCATTTTTTGAATAGGCTTAAAATTTTTCTGTTTGAGATATCTTTCTCTTTTACACTCAGAGCCTTATTTGCTCTCAATTTGATATAGAAACCATTTTTTATCGGTGTTGTCATCCCTATAGGAGTCGTGTGTCGACCTGTGTCTAGTACCTTGGCTACTTCTCATAAGCTTTCCAAAAATGCATTTTCTCATCAGATCTTTTTTAATGCGCTTTTGTAGATGCATATCCATTGTCTTGTTATAGCTTTTTTGTCTTTGAGGCCCGCTATTCAAAGCGATAATCTGGAAAGATTGAAAGCATTGCAGAGATGTTTCACTACGTCCATAGTATTTAAGTTTCTTTTCTCAAAAAAAACAAAGAAAACATCTCCTTCGTTGGCTAACTTAAAAGGTAACTCCTCTGTTACGATAAAGTCATGTGATTTTTGTTTGAATGAGAATAATCTATCATCTATATATTTTTTTTCCATATCTATTCTCCCTTATTTTCTAAAATATTTGTATCTTCATCATCAACTGATTTTTGTATATTTTTGTATAAAGCATCAAGTTCTTCTTTTGTGGTGATGTGTGGTCCTATTTCTTTGGATTCCTGCATTATTCTGTCTAAAAAATAAATACCTCTAAATTTGCAAAAAAAACTATTTTGAGTATACTTATTTGGTGCAGATATACAAGTATTTATACTTCTCTACTTGCTCTATGCAACTCACCGATATCAAAATCTCAAACATTTTAAGCTATCCTTATCATCCTGATCTCTCTAAGATCGAAGGTGTTAAATTTTATAATAGGGACAATAATAATGTAAATGTGCTTATCTGACCCAATGGTGCAGGTAAAAGCTGATTTTTGCGTATCATCAAACAAATCTTGAAAATCGGTCTTATGAATGATTATATCTATGATAAAAGCTATATTTCCTCATCTAAAAATAGCAATCAGACTATCCAGATCAGTGAACAATGGATCGATTCCCTCCATAAACATTTCAATTTTTCCGATAAAGATTCTCAGGTGATAATAAAATTCATCCTTACACAACATGATTATGATAATATGCAATATATTGCTGAACATATAAATATCCTTCATATGCTTATCAAAAAATACAGCACTTTGGATTTTCAATATCCTGTATTTTCATCTGAAGAAATAAATAGTATCCCTAGTTCTTTCATTTTGGAATGCTTATTTGATTTTGATGCTAAGAAAATACATATTGATGAAAAAAAATTATCTTTTCAAGGACAATTTGTGCTTTTATATTTGAGAACCATAGAACTTGTACAAATTTGTGTCAATATTTATAATGAATTTGAAAGAAAAGATAGTGAAGAGCCATTGCTCCATCTCAAAAATGGCATTTGATTCATAGGGATGAACAGAAGCCTAAAAAAGGTATCAAATACTATAGATCCTTATGCTTGGAATACTCTTATATGAGATAAAATGTTATCTGATTATCATTCTTATCTCGGGTTTTATCTTTGTGCAAGAAAAATACGGAATATTATCTCTGATCATACCACTTTGAAAATGACTCCAGATGATATAAAAAATTATCCTAAAAAATTAGAGCAATCAGAATTTTATACTGGTCTGGTTTTCATCATCAAAAAATATTTCAATAGGAGATTGAATATTAGATATACCGATGATCTTCTCACGTTTGAATTGATAGATGTATTTGGCAATCAAATCGCTTTTTCTGAATTGAGTGATGGGGAACAGTCCTTATTGTCTATGATTTTTGTTATGTACGGCTATGATCTTGGTCATGGCATGCTTATCGTCGATGAGCCAGAAATCCATTTTCATCCTCAGATGCAAAGAAGTTTTTCAAGAATGATAGAAAGGATCAATCATAATATAGGGACGCAATTCATACTTTCCACCTACTCTCCTCTCTTTATCAATGAATCTAATATCTGAAATGTATATAGATTCTCAAAAATCAATGGAGAGACCAAAGTGAAAAATCCTTTTTTTACATTGTCATCTGATGAAACAACATTACTTCATTTATTGAAATTTGAAAATCTATCCAAGATATTCTTTGTCAATAAAATCATCCTGGTAGAAGGTGAAACTGATGCATATTTTTTTGAATTTTATCTTACTTATCTGCATACGCTTCCTGAATGGAAAGAAAAAATAACTGATTATGAAATCATCAATATCAATGGTAAATGAAGTTATAAAGTTTGGAATAAATTTCTTGCAAGATTCGGCCTGCAATCGTTTTTTATCGGAGATCGGGATAATATCGTAGATTATGGATTTATGACTCAGAGTGATCTGGTCTATTATTATAAGCAAGCAAAAACCCATTATGCTAGCCTCAAAAAAAGTTGAAAGACCCATCGTCATTACAATAAATTGGTCGATACGATAAAAAATGTCTTTCCTCAAAAATATAAATATCTTGTCACAAATATAGATACTCTGTATAAACAGAATACCTTTATCCTCAAAAATTGAGACATAGAGACGTATCTTGGCATGACAGAAAAATGATTGGAAAATACAGTAAATTTCTGTCATTATAATTTCAAACAACGACTTGAAAATAAGAATTTTGATGCCTGTAGAGAGGAATTTGCAACAATTTTTTCTACTATCTTCAAATAGATTATGTTATTTTTTTTTGAAAATATTATATATAAATAAATATAAATCCTCAGATACATGCCAATAATAAAAGTATGAATAGGATGATAGATGTCCGATTCTTTCTTTTTTCTGCTTGAATCTTTTCATCAATATCAATGATTTTTTGATTCAAAACATTCTCTTTGTTGTCTATATTTATATATGTCATATTTTGGATTCTTTTTTCTATTGTATAGATTTTATGCTCTAGATTTGAGATGAATTTATTCTTTTCTTCTATGATATTGTCTTTGATCTGTTCTTTTTCGGTGATGCTTTTGTGGAGCAATATCAGTTTTCTGAATTTATCTTCTATCTCTTGCAATCTTTCTTGTAAACTTATGATTTCTCTCCTTTTCTCTTCTATGATTCCGTCTTTTCTTTTGTCATTTTCATGCTCTGCCATAATTTTTTTTAATCTATGCTCCGCTTCATTGAGTTTTTGTTGGAGGACATAAATGGCTTTATTCTTTTCATCAATCGCTTGATTCTTCTCATCGATAGTTTTGTCTTTTTCCTTGTATACCATCAAAAATTTGGTGATGTTTGCGTTCATCACTTTGACTTGCTCTTTATGCAATGCATTTTCTTGCTGATATATCTGCGCTTGATATGCTTGTTGCTGCACGATTGCATTTTCATATATCTGTTTCGGTATCTCTTGTGTTATTCTAGTTTCTCCAGATAATGATTTATTTTCTTCTATTTTTTCAGGATTTTTCATATGTTCATAAAATATCGTAATCTCTCTTTCTATCTGATGTATCTTCTCTATCTCTAATGTCTCTTGTGACACATCAATCTCTTTTTTGAGCAGATTGATATCATTCTTTATCTCGTTGATAATATTGTTCATATCTTCTTTTTCTTCTTTTATTTCATATATTATCTCAATATTGTTTATCCTTTCCATCAATGGCTGTTTCATATCATGCAGTGTCCTGACAAACTTTGCCCTATCAATCAAATTTTTAATAAAATAGATGATAAATGCAAAAATAGGAAAAACGAGTATCCCTATGATAATATACATTTGGTATTGAATCAGGGTCTTTAACATGCTCCGTAGTGGTTAGAGAGTTAAATATATATCCTAATATACTATACAAATATTACAATAAAAGTCAATGTTATTTTTTTAAAAAAACTCTCCGTACTACTTATGGAGAGTTTTATGAGAAACTGTATATAAATGCTATTATCCTTGAAGGATAAAGAATCCTGCAACGATGATGAAAACGAGAGAAAGTCAGATGAAAATCAGATTTTTGAGTTTTTCGTTTTTGATCATACCCTTGAGTTGACCTATCTTTTCTTCTAATTTTTGCTTTTCTATGATAGCTTCTTGCTTTTCTTTGTTATAATCAGGCAATGCAATCATATGCTGGATCTTATTTTCAAGTTCAGATACTCTTTGTTGAAGAACAAATATGACTTTATTCTTTTCTTCCAATATTTTTTCTTTTTCTTTGAAAATGAGAAAAAACTTATCTATCTTTTGATCAATAGCAGTGTCCATATCACCTTTATTTGCTAAACTTGTCCCTGTTGTGCTTGATTGGTTGATGATTTCCGTATTAAGCTCTTGATGAAGTGTTGCAAATTCCTCTTTGAGGGAGATAACTTCTTCTTTTGCTAGTAATACTTTGTTAGCGATCTTTTTGTAAGATAATTTTCAGCTTTTGATATATCTATCGATAGTTCTGGTGGATATATTTAAAGATTTTGACGCTACCTCTCTCGTTACATTGTACATTTTACTCATAATCCAATAATTAATAATTTAAAATACGTATGCAATTTGCTTGTCTACATTGAGATAAGCATTTCCATTCTTTGAATCTTCCACCACTATGTGGTCCCCCTTCTTTGTCAAGAAGGCTTTTTTTGAAGATTACTATTTGCTTTATTTTTGTTTGTCTATGGGTTGAGATCGAATTTTGTTGGTTCTTGATATTTTATGTCTCTAAGTAGTGTCTGGATATATATCGTAATAAGTACGCCTTCTATCATACCGAGAAATAATATTCGTGGATAGACAGAAATAAAGTTTGGTGTTCCTCCCAAAAATGAAATAGCGACTGGTGTTGCTACGTTTTGGAAGTAAGGGATCCAAAGGAATATAAAGATACATATAATAAGTACAAGATATAACATTTTCCCTGTTTTCATTTTTTTTAATAGTTTATATAATAAAGTTTGTTTTTGTTTTTGGCTATATTATTTTTTTGATTATAAAGTAGATTGCACTGATAATGACTGATAATACGAATGTTTGTATCAATGTTCCAAGTTGTACCATAATTCCAAGATCCAAATAATTGACTGTTTGTTCGAAGATATATAGGACAATGATATTGAGCAATAATGATGAGAGTCCTAATGTCACTAATCTTACCGGTAAAGTAAGGATGTTCAATATCTTTTTAAGGACCGAATTGATGAGCCAGAATACTATCCCTAATATTCCAAAGATAATATAGGTGTCTTTGTAAATAGATTGAATTTTAAATCAAAGTTCTGGTATATAATATACGATAGCATACAATACTGCTCCGTTGACAACGACATTGACCAGTAGATGTTTAAGTGGCTTCATTCTCTTGAATGCAGAATTTAAAATTTTGAATTCAGAATTTTTGTAATTATCTGTCTACTATTTTCAATATCATTATAGCGTTTTTTAACACCCTTTTGTCATTTTTGTCAGAAAAATGTCAATTCATATATATATCTGTTATTTTGACAAGTATATTTATCTTAATTTAATCATCTATCAAGTCATCAAATGTGTCGTTTTTGTCATCTTTTAGATATATATGAATTGCGTTTCTTGTCGCTAATATGGCTATAACTGCTGCTCTCTTTCTTCTTGGAGACACTTCAAACCCATGTTCTACCATCGTTTGATATGTCCGGTGCAAGATATCTTCTATGGGTGTCCCTATGATAAATTCAGACAAAAAACTAGCTGCTGCTGTAGTGATATTAGAACAATTTCAATCAAAACTATATTTTTCTATCTTGTTGTCTTTAATGACTAGATATACTACAATATCATCTCAACAGATAAAATTGCCCTCGTGTTGCTTGATGGTATATTCCTTCATAGCAAAGTTTTGTAGGGGGTTTTTTGCATATTCTTGTATTATAAGGCTTTGTTCTTCATTCATGAGTTAAGATGGGTTATTAGTCTAATCTGTATCGAAGGTGTTCGATAAGTCTTTTTATCATAAGGACAATTTTGTTGCTTATCTCTACGAATCATTTAGTAGCTATGATTTCAAGACTTTCTATCTGATCTGCAATATTTTGCATTGTCACCAAAAACTTGTTTGAATTGATTTCTAATATAACATCATATGATCCATCACTGTTTTCTGTAAAGAGTGCACTGACATTGTCGAAGCACGCTTTCTTTTGACAACATATATCTGTCGAAGTGATCAGGCTCATTTGATTCATATGATTTTTGTTATATAAAAAATGTGGGTACGAGCTTTTTTATGGTTTTAAAAAACAAATGCAATAGAAAAACTGTTGGAATTTTTGTGGAAAAATCGTCTTGATTTTTTTATAAAAAACATTATATTTTTTTGTAATAATTTTATAGGTAAGTACTTGTATATGTCCAATAAGGTTTTTGACAACCTTGTCAAAAAGTTGATAAAATATAAGGGAAAGCTCATAGATTGAGAAAAGGTTTCATCACTTCTCAAATCCTCTCTTGCTGAAGATTTTTCTATACAAAAAATGTATAAGATGGTCTACTACCTCAAGATCAGATGATATCTAGAAAATCTTAAAAAAAATATCTTTTTCGTAAAAGATCCTGAACGTATATATAGTAAGGAAGAAATTTTGGATCTTTTCTATCGAACTATCGTCAAAAAACATTGCAGCGATTTTTTGAAAGGGAATCGGTATATCTGATGACTCAAGGCGCTTGAACTTAATCTCTCCTCTTTTGATATCCCTGAAGAGCTTTCTATCGTCAATCAATATAAACAGGCTACAGAAGTGATCATGTTTGATAAACAGATAGTCTTTAAGACCTATGCAAAAAATAAGACGGACAATCTCTTTAAGTTTTTTTGGAAACTGACTAAAAAGGTGACTATCGGGAAACATACCTTCCCTATCGCTGGATTGGAGCTCGCTATCTTGGAAAGTCTTTATAATCCTGGTATGATATCTCAAGGATATATCAATGAACTCGTAAAAAAGGTGATCAGAAAATATCATACCACCTTGGATGTGAAGGTCTGGGAATCGATTTTGAGAAAAAATAAGCATAATACCAGTATCAATAGACTATATACACTCACTAAAATCATAGATCCTGAGTTGGCTGATAAGTTGAAGCAGCTTATCAAGAAATATGGGTACTTTATATAGAGCACTAAGAAACTTAATTTTTAACTTCATATTTTTGTTCTATTTCTTTTTTATACTCTTTGATAGTTTTTTTGACTACTGAATATGTTCTCATTGCTATTATGATATCCATACGTTTTTCTGTAAATGTATCTGATAAAATTTCTTCTTCCTTATTTCTTATCAAAGAAAAATCTATTGAAAATATATAAGATTCTGGGTCTTCATCCCCAAAGGCTATTTCTTTGATTTTTTTGATAATATCCTTCAATTGTCCTAGTCTTGTTTCTGTAGGTATGGTTTCTCGTTCTACCATATCATATCATTTTTTGATTTCTTTTTTATATTCATCTTTTTCAATTTCAGGCATCGTAGGAAATTGATCTACGAATTCCATATCTTCCTTTCTTTCTCAATCAAGATGAGGTAGTACGGTACTCAATTCTTCAGCTATAGTTTTGATTTCTTCATATTGTTTTGAAAACTTCTTGTAGAGATATGCTGGTCATTTTATTGCTATTTTAACTCCTTCTTTAATCCCCTGTGCTCATATCTTCAGTAATTTTAATAGATCGTTTTGTGTTGATCATACTATAGATTTTTGAATGTTTTCTGCAAAATTATCAATTCTTTTTAGAAGTGACTCATTATCTTTACCAAGAGTGCTTTGATTAGCTGAAGAATTCATTTGAATGGATATAAGTAATAAAATTATATTACTATTATATCCAAAAAGATTATTCTGTCAAATTCTAGAACTACAAAAATCAGTTTACGTATTTATCCTATTGATCCTTCCATTTCTAGTTCTACTAACTTATTCAATTCTCCTGCATACTCTAGTGGGAGTTTTTTGATGACTGAAGAAAAGAATCCATTTACGATCATCGTGATGGCTTTGTCCTTTGTCAGTCAGCGAGCCATGAGGTAGAAAAGTTCAGATTCATCTATTTTTCCTGCACTTGCTTCATGCGCTACAATAGCGGTATTGTTATAAGATTTGATGTCTGGTATGGTGTTGGATGTCGAGGTATCATCAAAGAGCAATGCATCACATTGGGTATGATTGGTCGCATAATCTGCTCCTGGTCCCATAGTGACAAGTCAGCGATACGTATTGATCCCTCATTTTCTGGAGATAGATTTTGCTACGATATTTGATGAGGTATATTTTCCTATATGAATAGCTTTTGATCATGTGTCTTGATGCTGTCCTTCTCCTGCTACCGCTATCCCGAGCATATCTGTCTTACTGTAATCTCCTTTGAGTATAGAACAAGGATATAACATCGTCGTACACGATCATAGGTTTCCATTGACCCATTCCATATAGCCATGCTCCTCTATTATCGATCTTTTGGTATTTAAATTATAGGTGTTTGTTGACCGATTTTCTACGGATGAATATTTCATCTTAGAATTTTTTCCTACAAAAATTTCTACCAATCCTGCATGGAGCGATGCTTTATCGAATTTTGGTGCTGAACATCCTTCTATATAATTTCCTTCTGCATCATCATCTATGATAATCATGGTATGTTCAAATTGTCCTCCTGCATAGGTATTCATGCGAAAATATGCTTGTAGTGGGTCTGTGAGTTTGACTCCTTTGGGTACATGAATAAATGTACCTCAGCTCCAGACCGCACCATGTAATGCTGCGAACATATGGTCATGCGCAGGTACTAATTTCATGAAATGCTTTTTGACTAATTCTGGATATTTGATAACGGCTTGCGACATATCTTCAAAAATAATTCCTTTTGATGATCGTTTTTCTTTGATCTGATGATAAACATTGAGAGAATCATATTGTCCTCCTGCTCCTGCAAGATATTTTTGTTCTGCCTCGGGAATTCAGAGCTTTTTGAATTTTTCTTTGATCTCTGCGGGTACATCTTCTCGATTGTGTGCATATCATTCCTGTTCTTGATGGGGCTTAGCATAATAGACAATATCATCCAGATTGAGTCAAGAAAGATCTGGTCATCGTGTTGGCAATTGATGATTGCGGAAGATTTTTAAAGATTCCAGACGATGAGTAAGCATCCGTTCAGGTTCTTTTTGATCAGCAGAAATCTTCCTGACCGTGTCTTCTGTGAGACCTTTGAGGTAGAGTTCATATTTTATCTTGTCTGATGATTCGAGGGTTGATTTGAGGGACATATTTATGTTTTTGCTATATCGGTAAATCCTTCTTTTTTTATTTTTTTAATCAATTCCTGGGTTCCTTCTTTGATTATTTTTCCTTTTTCTAGGACATATACTTGATCAACGGGGATATGTTTCAAGATATCGAATATATGGGTGATGATGATAAAACTGTTGTTTTCATGATTAAGTTTGGCCATCATTTTGACTACTGATTTGAACGCATCTACATCCAATCCGCTATCTATTTCATCTAAGAAAATATATTTAGGTTCTAAAAGCTTTAGTTGAAGTATTTCTATCTTTCTCCTCTCTCCCCCGCTGAATCCCACATTGAGATCTCTTCGAAGAAACTCCATGCTGATTATGAGCTCTTCCATAATAGGTTTCACTAAATTTTTGAAGCTCAAAAATGTAGTCGGTGTTCCTGTTTTTGCATCATATATCGATTTGAGAAACTCAAATAGTTTGATGCCTTTGATTTCAGGGATATGCTGGAAAGCTACGAAAATTCATAGTTTAGCTCTTTCGCACGGACTTAAAGGTAGAAGGTTTAAGGTAGAAGGTGGAAGGTTGTCTTTTTGTTTTAATGTTGTTGTATTCGTAATTCGTAATTCTCAATTCGTAATTTGGTATTTAGGATGTCCCATAATGGTCATCGCAAGTGAAGATTTTCCTGAGCCATTTTTTCCGATGATACAGTAATTTTTTCCAAGCTCGAAATTCATGGAGATATCATCTATAATCGTTTTATTATCTACTTCTACGGAGAGGTTTGTTATTTTTAACATGATGATAAATGATAAATGATAAATGATGTTGATGAGGGATTTAGTGTATGCAATTTAAATCCTCCCCCACTTCGTGGTACTCCTCCTTTGAAAAAGGAGGACAAAAATAGTTGTTTCTTTACTTATGTAAATTTATGAAGTCGCCTGAGTTACCATAGAATTGATTGAACATATCGTTGATATATCTCTCTGGATCATAATTCCCTTTTCATCTGATATCAAGCATAGTGTTGATTCGTCACTGGTTGATATTTTGCATATCCTGTAATGCTTTTTTTTCATCTTCATTGAAGAAATCTTTGTATTGCACTTCGTTTGATGCTTTTTTTTGCTCTTCTTCTTTTTCTTTTGAAGACAACTGATTTTCTTGTTTATTGTCTTCTAATTTCTGGAGTAATTCTTGAACTGAGCTTTCTATCTGTTGGTTTATCTGTGCATCATTTTTGGATCAATCACAGAGTTCTTTTATACTTTTAGCATCCTTACTTTTGAGTGCATCTATCGTATTTTGATGCTGTTGTTGATACGATTCTAGTCATTGTCTTCCTTTGATGATTGAGGGGATTATATTCTCGTAAGGTATTTGCATGCAGAGTGTAGGATTCTCTATCTTGTCAGAGAAATCAGATGTATATTTATTAGTGTTTTTCTGCATCTGTAATTGAAGCATTCCTACTTGTTCTTTACTTGTATCTAGAATAGAGCGTAATTTTTCGTAACAAGCAGAGTCTAAAATGGATACACTTTTGCTGATATATTCTTCTTCTTGATTTAATATCTCTTTTGTATTTTTTATAACCGTATTCACTCCCTCTATACTTGTAATAATCGTTTGGCCTATCCCATAACAGGTTTTTATATCGACAACTGTAGACAATGAGATAATGGTTTTTTCGTTGCCTATAATTGCATCTGTTATTGTTTCCGAATCTGATAATTTTTTGGCGATATCGAAATTTTGCTGTGCTTGGGCTACAAATATCTGCGCATTCTCTAATCATGAAATACTGCTTTCTAAAGCATTTTTGTATGCTATAAGCGTTTGGATGGTTCCACGGTTATAGTAATCTTGACTCGTATTTCAGCTTATAAGCTGTAACGCTTTTTCATATTCTTGCTGTCTGATGTCTTCATTTGCCTGTAGGGTATTTTGTATAGCCGGTGATAACGTATTTAATAGTTTTGATTCGTTAAATGCATTTATGATGAAAATACAAGAAAATGATAATCATATGCATGCAATGATGATAGAGAGATGATTATTTTTTTTATTGATATGTCTTCTATTCATATATCAAAATATTTCAGGATAATAACTCCTGAGAATATAGTATATATTTGTTGCTCAAGTTCAATGAATACTTTAAAACTTGTATTGCTGGAGAAGCTGGTCAATCTGTGTGAGGTCTGGTAATATCTTATCTCTGAATACGGTAAAATTTTGAGCTAATATCTCTTGTTTAGTAAACAATAAATCATATTTTTTTTGTAGTACTCATAGATAAAATACAAGTTTTTGTGCAATACCTGTTTTGGCATTATATTGGATCCTATTTTTTGCAGCACAAGTTTCATATTGAATAGATTCATCAAGTGATGTCTGCATGATGCTTTGGTCATATCTATCTATAGCATCAAAATATGCTTTATCACTTATATTCTTTTCCACTAAACATGATTGCATATCTTCTTTGAGTATTCCCATCTCTTGTTTCATATATGCAGAAATAATATCTCATTTCTGAAGTTCTTGATTGCAATCACTAAGATATTTTGCTAATGCTTCTTCTTTATTCGTTGATAGGTTCAATATTCCGATAACATCTGTTTTGGTAAGCTCTTCCAATCTTTTTATGGTCATAAGCGTTTTTCCTTCATAATTAGTTGCTTCGATATTTTTTTCTGCTATAAAAAGGTGTAATTTAGTGATATTATAACTCAATTCATTGATGAGAAATCCGTGCGTTATCACCTCTGCAGTGTTTTCTTCAAAAATGATATCTCCTACTCCTACTTCTTGTGCATGAGAGGTATTTTGAAATGCTATGATTATGGTAAGCATAAGAACTATTACAAATATTTTTTTCATGAGCATTTGGAATATATAAAATTATTTTATGACATTTACAAGTTCTGCCATCGGCAAGAAGATCGATCCCACAATGACTCCTATCACTATAGCAATCAATGCCATAAGGAGAGGCTCAATGAGTGACATCAAAATATCTATTTTGGTCTGCAGCATATCACGATAGAAGTCAGCCATCTTCTTAAGCACTTCAGTGATATTTCCTGTATCTTCTCCTACATGAATGATTTGGACTAATATCGGATCAAATAATGATGATCATTCCATAGATTCGGAAAATGAGAATCCCGCATTGAGATTTTCCTTGATTTCCATGACCTTTTTTTTGTAGAAAAAATTGGTAAACGCGTTTCCCATCAATTTCAATGAAATAATTGGACTGACTCAAGCACTATATAACTGGCTTAATAATTTGGAAAATCTGTACATATAATAGGTTCTCACAACTCCTGAAATTGCTGGCATAGTCACCATCAGCTTGTCTATAAATATCTTGAATGGTAAAATATATTTGTATAAAAAATTATAAAGTGTGATCACTCATATAATGGTTATTATTATAAGATATCGTGTTTTCTGTAAAAATCCTGATGCTCACATCATAAATTTTGTCAGGCTTGGCAATGATTCTTGATTTGGAAACATTGTCACTATCGTTGGAATCACATAAATAAGCAGGATAGCTATTGCAATGATAGCAAAGACGATAAGCACAATCGGATATGCCATCGCTTTCTTTATCTTTCCATTTATCCTTTCAGAATTTTCAAGTTCTATCGCTATTTCATCCAAAATCTCTGGAAGGTTACCCATAGTTTCTGCCGATTGCACTAATGCGACTTCCTCTTCTTTGAAAAAATAATTATGATTCTCCATCGATTTCGAAAATGTGGATCATTGCGTGAGTTGGTCGATCAAATCTTGGATAATCATAATCAATCATTTATTTGTTTCAGAATTTTTGATAGAAAATAGTGCATCTCTCAGTCCTAATCATGATCTTTGCGCTAATGCCAATAATCTGAAAAAATTAGTTTTTTGTTTGAGCTTGGGAGCAAAAAACTTTTTGATGACAAATTTTTCAAAGAATCATAATTTGTTAACTTCCATAATTAATTTAGAATTTAGAATTTAAAATTTAGAATTTCTGTTATTTATCGAATTTTGCTTTGATATATCTGTAGACTTCATCTAATGTTGTCATTCCTTTGATGATTTTGAAGACTCAATCCCTTTCTAGGTTTATCATACCTCTTTGCAGTGCTATGCTTTCCACTTCAAATGATGATTTACCTTCCAAAAGAAGATTTTTTATCTCATCGGTATAGTCCATCATTTCAAAGAGACCTACTCTACCCTTGTATCCGCTTCCGTTACACACAGGACATGTTTCTCCACTTACAGGATCTTTTCCGCTTCCTGTATAAATCATTGCATCGTTGATGAAGTCATTTCGTTGTTGCTGATTTATTCCTCTGCTGATAATCTCTTTTTTGAGCGTTTCTTTGTCAAAATTCCTAAAACTTTCCTTTGCAAATTTATATTTTGGACTATCTTTTACTGAGGTTTGAATCTTACAATGTTCACATACTCTTCTTACTAATCTTTCTGCCATTACAAGGTTGAATGTACCTACGAGCATATAGGGTTTTGCTCAGAGGTTATATACTCTCGTAATCGTCTCAGACGATGAATTGGTATGTACTGTAGAAAATACTAAGTGTCCCGTCATGGCTGATTCCATTGCCATATCGAGTGTCTCTTTATCACGGATTTCTCCTACCATCATGATATCTGGATCTTGTCTAAGTCCTCCTCTGAGTCCATTGGCAAAAGTGAATCCGATATCTGCTCTGATCTGTGCTTGATTGAGTCCTGCCATCTTGTTTTCTACGGGATCTTCATAGGTGATGATATTCACTTCTGTAGTATTTACATAATCAAGGCATGCATAGAGGGTTGTTGTCTTACCTGAACCTGTAGGACCTGTCATGAGTATGATACCGTTTGGATATTTGAGATGTCTAAAGATGATATCTTTGTTGCTTCCTTCTATCCCTAATTCTTCCAATGGAGGATTCTTTTTTGATTTATCAACGATACGCATTACGAGACATTCTCACCATACGCTTGGAAAGGTATTGGCACGGAGATCGATCTCTTTGTTTGTCAGAGTGACACTTGATACTCTCGCATCTTGGGGAACTCTTTTTTCATCTGGTCTCATCTGTCCGGATTCTATCTTGAATTTTGAGATGATGCTCTCATGAAGATTTTTTGGATATTGAACAAGTTCTTGGAGTATTCCATCGATTCTGATTCTGATTCTGCAATAATTTTCCAATGGTTCGATATGGATATCTGATGCACCTGCTTCTACAGCAACTGTCAGAAGATTATCAAAAATCTTCACCACATCGGATTGGAGAACCGCCTCATCTAATTTTGTTTTATAATCGATATCTATCATAAAATGGTAATGAATAATTAAAAATGAATAATGAATAATTTCGGTATTTTTATTACATCTCAATTATACTTGGAAATGGTAAAAAAAGCAAAAAAATAGCCATCAAAATATGAGCTAAAAGATATTCTTACTCTATTATTTCTTAACTATATCCTATTTATGTTGACTTTATATATTTTATTTATATAAATATACAATAAAAACATAATAAAAAACAAATATTATCATGGATACATTAGATCGAAAAGTAAAAGCAGAAATTGAAGCTACCAAACAAATAATCATGAACCTGACAGAAGCTTATATTATTGTAGGTGGACCACAGGAGCAAATTATTGGTACTTTTAATTTCAAAACGATGTTTATTTGGACATCACTTGAAAAGGCGAATGATTTTATTGAAAAAAGTCTTGACCCAAAGGAAGACAAACCTATGAAAAAATCAATGGAAGAACTTCTTACATTGGCTAGAAAACTTGGTTTTAGTACTGTAAGATTTGATTTTTGGGATAAGGGATGTCCGATTGATTATCCTTTCTTAAATTATGATTTAACTAATGGAACAGGGGTGCTTGACCTTCTTGTTACTTTTAAAAGTATCTCATAATCATTTATTGTAAAAAAGGCCGGCTGAGGTGTATTACCTCGGCTTTTTTTTTGTTTGAAAAAAAGAAGCTATATCGTATACTTAGATTACATGGTTTTTATGTTGTCAAAAAAGTTATGAATCCTAATCTTTGATTGATTATTGTCTGAATAATTATATGAGTTCTTATCTGATATCTTATTGCAAAATTATATTTTATGTTTAAGATCAAAGGACAAAGAAGTGATGCAGTAATGAGATCTCGTAGTGTAGTGCTTGGACATGTTCATGAAAAAATAGCTCCTCTTTTACCTAACTTTCCTTATTCTTACAAGGATTTAGTGTTTTTGTGAAAAGGAGTCGATTATCTTGTCCTCGATGGGCTCTCAAGAGGAAATCTGACTAAAATAATCTTTTTGGAAATCAAAAGTGGAAGTTCTACGCTCAATAAAAATGAGCAGATGGTCAGAGATTGCATTAATCAGAAGCGTGTGAGTTATGAAATACGAAAAAATTAACTAATAACTAACAACTAATAGTGAATAGTGATGGAAATTTTATATTTATAGGATCGTAGTTTAATGGTAGAATGCTGGCCTCCGAAGCTAGCGGTGTAGGTTCGATTCCTACCGATCCTGAACTTCAATAATTTAGAATTCAGAATTTAGAAACAAAATAAAATTTAGAAGTTAGAATTTAAAATTTAGAAACTAGAGACGATATGGATAAAAAAATAAAGTTTATATTTGCGTATCTCAAGGAGCTTTTTCCAAATCCAGAAACAGAGTTGCACTACTCTACTCCTTTCCAACTTGTTGTAGCGGTGATGCTGTCTGCGCAGGCGACTGACATACAGGTGAATAAAGTGACAGATACACTTTTCAAAAAAATCAAAACACCTGAGAATCTTTTGGAAATATGATTTGCTACGTTTGAAAAATCTATTTCTTCAATCAATTACTATCATACGAAGGCGAAACATATATTTCAAACAGCTTCGCTGTTAATTAATAATGAAAAATTAATAATGAATAATGAAGGTAATAAAAAATATAAAAATTGAATACCTGACACTCTTGAAGAATTGATGCAGTTTCCTGGTATAGGGATAAAGACCGCTAAAGTCGTTGCTCATGTGCTGTATGATAAACTGTTTATCGCTGTAGATACACATATCCATAGAGTAAGCAATAGGCTCGGACTCGTCAAAACTACTAGTCCAGAAAAGACTTCAGAACTTCTTGAAAAGCGTATCCCCGATAATTACAAACACCTGGCACATCACGCATTAGTCTTGTTTGGGCGTTATTATTGTACTGCTAGAAATCCTAAATGTGAGATATGTAAATTAAAACAAATATGTTTGTATTATAAAGCTAATGTCATTGCGAGCAAAGCGAAGCAATCTAAAAAATAAATTTATTTCTAAGATTGCTTTGTCGTTTCACTCCTCGCAATGACTCAATATTATTTATTCTTTTTTTGTATATTTATTATGTTTAAACTTGTAGAACCTCAGTGATGAATTGCTATTTCTAAAATGCTATTTGCTTGGATGCAAGCGAGTGTTTTTTGGTCGTATCGAATTCCTGTCTTAGCTGATATATTTGTATTCACTTATCCTATCTACTTCTTAGTACTTTATATCTATTGAATGGTACAAGGTAGAAGGTCGAAGGTGGAAGGGATGAAATATAAGATGGCATCTCTCTATATCTTTGCTGGAACTTGTGTAAGTTTTATTGTCAATATAGGTATCCAATTTTTGGTAGATAAAGCGAGACCAAATATCGTTTTGTGATTGGCTGATCTTAAACATGAGACAATCCTAAATAAATTTATGCCAACGAGCAGCTTCCCTTCCGATCATGCAACGGTTACGATGAGTATCGCTATGATGTCATTGTTTCGAGGGATAAAAAATAAAGATAAAAAATTCCTCCGATTTGGAGGAATCCTGATTATATTTTCATTGGTGACGGGGTTTGCTAGGGTGGCTTCTGGAGTACATCGGCCTACAGATATCATCGCGGGAAGTCTTGTAGGGAGTATCGTTCCTTTGATTCTTATGCGAAAACCTATCTATAGATTTGGTACGGGAATCGCTGAGAGGATTGGGAAGATTATCTAGATTGTTTTTTTTACTTCTGTACTTGTTGCTGCTACTTGTGTAGTAGCAGTTTCTCGTTTAGTAGTTATTTTTTTATCTGCTACACCTAAAATTATTGTTCAGATATCTGCTCACTTACTATTCTTAACTTTACATACTATATTTTTTTCATCTGCAACTGAAATTTCATAAGTATTTCATTTTTTTATTGCATCTATAGTTGATTTATAATCTTTATTATTTTCTATTTTTAGCATATTTTTGATGCTTGTCATCAATTTTTCAGAAACTTTTGGTGATAAAACGTTTGATGTAATTGATTCTAAAAATAAATCATAATTTTGTAGTTCTGCTGTTCATGCTTTTGTAGTATCTGTAAATATCTTTTTTAATGGAACCAGAATATCGTTTTTATAATTTAAGGCATCTGTATTTGATTTTTCTATACCTGTAAATGTATCAGTATCTAATTTTTTATATTTTCCTGTGTCATCAACTTGATTTAATAATTTATTTGTTGCTTCATTGAAAGTACTCTTAGCTATTTCTTCATCTTCATTTTTTTTCTTTTTTTCTGGTAGTGTCCCATTATCTAATTTATTTTCTGTGATTATATATGAGAGATCTTTGCTTCCTGCAAAAAGGTATGATGCTAGATATTTTCATGCATCTTTTTCTGTCTTGATCACATAGCTTGTTCTGTTTCCTTCTTTTCCTTTTTCAAAATATTCTGAGTATGTTGTTTCTTCTTTTCATACTGATAGAACTCGAACCCTTTCATTCGCTTTGGCAATATTATTTCGTGTATCATCGCTTCTTATCACTTTTGTTATAATGTTTTTGAATATGTCTTGATTATTATTCACTGCTTCCATATTTAATTTTTCTTCTTTTTCGTTTTTATTCTTTTTGATAAATTTTTCTTCTCCAATCTTTATTGGATTATTCGCATCATTATTATACAGCTTAATTCATATTTTCACAATACTTGGATCTATGAATTCATAATATTGTTTTATATCTTTTTCTATTGATTCAAAATGTTCAAATCATGTTTTGAAATCGCTTCATTTGGGTGTTGAGTCTGTATCTTCTTTATATTCTCGTTTGATAGTAGGATCTAGTTTAGCTGTAAGCGTTGTAATCGCTTCTTTTTCTTTTTCATCTAGTGGAAATTCGTCTTTATATAATTTATCTATTTTTGCTCGCATCTCTTTTGGAAATCGATTTTTTAATTGTCATTTTCCAAGTCCAAACATCTGCATCAAACTAATAAGTAGTTTTCATAAGGTATCTACGACATTTGTTTCTTTCTTTTCTTCAATAAATGCTCTTAAATTAAGAATCGTTTTTTTTCCTTCTTCATCCAGTTTTAATATTTCGTCCTGAAATGTTTTTGATAGCGCTAGTTTATTGAAATTTGCTGTTCTTGTCTCTTTATCTGCTCAAAGCAAATCTACTTTTTCTATATTTAGATATCCGATATATGTGTGCATAAGAGCTGGACTATTTTGTCTAATCATGTAATCGGTAAGTACAGTCGCATATCAGTTTTTGAGGTCAGGATATTGAGATATCTCTGTTCAATATTCTGTTTTTGTCTTAACCTCATTGTCGTTTTTATCCACTCCGTCTGTAGGTTTGTATGATAGGATTTGTGTAAGTATATTACCAATATTGTCTTCGGTATATCTTGTACCTTTTGCTTCCATAAATCTTTCAAATGCTACAAAATTTCATTTATTATCAAAGCTATTAATACCTTTTTGGGTGCTGGTTCGATCTATATCACTAAATTCTTTGTCTGCATCAAATGTCTTTTTTATAGTTCAGTCTATATTTTTTATTTCTACATTTGGAATATTTTTGTCAGCTGGTATCTTTTGTAGATCTGTTTTACTTCATCGAACAATATATTTTGTTTCGTTGTTATCTTTGTATTGTATCACTCGTTCATTTGATTTATCAAATCTTGAATCAGTAAAATCTGTACCTTTTCAGATCTGGATATCAGTTATATCTCCACTGTTTTTATCACCTTTTATATAGAGTTTTGTAAGCCCTGCAAATACCGTAGTATCATCAATTTTTTTGGTTCCTGACTCATTTGGACTATAGAGTGTTTCTAATGTCTTTTCAAATTTATCTTTATTTTGTTCAAAAAGATCGTTTTTTACTTTTTCTTGGGTTTCATAATTCGTATTTAGCGTTTCTGATGCTGTTTTTTTGTTTTTTTCTGCTCCTATTATCACTGTTTTTGCTTCTGTTTCTCTATCTATCATATTTTTTTTAAGCCCCCTTACTGTTTCTAAATCATCTAATAAAATATCCCCTCATGATTTTTTGCTATATTTTGTTAAATCTGTTTCAAATGCAGTTATCGCCTCTGTAAAGTTTATTACAGTCTTGTCTGTCATATCGTTTCGATTTACGTTTTTATTTTTTATCTGTATCTTCAAATTATTCGCAATATCTTTCAAAACGTTATTTCATTTGGTGTCCAGGATATTTACAATCTCCTTTTTTTTAGGATCATCTAATTTTTTCAGAAAATCAGTAACATCAGCCTTTTGTCATTCTTGCACACTATTTTTAATCTCTTCTTGTCTGCTTTTTACTTCTAATTGCTCAACCATTTGATATACAGGCAAATAAATAAAATCCCTATTGAATTAAATTTCCTTGATCATTTCATCTAATGCATCTAATCATTTTTCATCGCGCATATGTTGTTCTCGTTCTATTTTTTTGAGTTTTTCAAGTACATCTTTTGATTTTTGTAGTTTTCATTTAGTCTCACTATCTTGAATTTCATCTATGGTTTTAGCAAAAATATCTACCAAATTGTCGATAGTTGTATCGTCTAATGTGTTGCCTTCAACAAGAATCTTGAGTCCTCTAGCAAGTGCCCGGTATCCTGTCAATGCATCTAGGATTTTGAGTATATATTCTTTCTTAGTCATGATTGATATTATACCATAAAAACTTTTAGTACTTAATTGTATCTAGAACTGCTTGGAAATACAAAAAAACCCCGCTAGAGCGAGGCTAATAGATTGACATATTTATAGTTTATTTAATAATCATTATTTTTCTTCCAATTTGTTGTCATTCCCTGCTGTAGATCTCAGGTATGGTCTCGATATGTAGCCCAATCGTGTTTCAATATTCAGTGATTTTTTGTTCTAGAGAATTATCTTGTTGTAAATAATATGGGATAGTGAAGACAGCGATTGCTCATCAGAGCGCTTGTACCCTATCCAAAAAACTTTGATACAGTTTCAACACTTGTGTTTGAAACTTTTGGACATCCTCTGCTGATGTTGTTTTAGTCACTATAGGTCATAATCGTCATTCAGTAACGATAAGCACTCCCTCTTTCTTTTCATCGTCTATTATACCTGCTTTTAACGGTTGAATGATATCGTGTTTGAATATCTCAAACTGTTTGTCCGGTGTATAAAACTTTGTAGTTTTTCGCCATGGTGCATTTTGTTCTGCATAACTTGTGTTGATATCTGATCCTATAAAATCATAGCCAAGATAGTTTGCAAGCATCCCTGTGGTTCATGATCATACGAATGGATCGTAGATGCATATGTTTTCAATATTGAAATCTGAATTATGAAGCATATTTGATAATCAGATATTGATCATGATATGTGCTAATTTTGCTGGCATCATTCCCATCTCCATACTGCGTCCTGGTTTACTAAAATCCACTGCTTCATAGAGTTCTATATTTTGGTACTGCTCTACTATCCCATAAAGACCGTTTTCTAGGTTGATGATCTCTTTTCCTTTATTTTTGATCTCTCTGTCCGTGTGGAAGATATCCACTAATTTATATCTTCTGATTCCGATAGTATTTTTGAGATGTTTTCCATTTGCTTCATTTTGGATTCCGATGATCTTTACATCAGCCAATAATTCTTGTAATTCTTTTTCTTTGACCACGATTCCTGCTTTGATGATTCCTCAAAGCTGCGGTAAAAGCTCTTTATATTTTGTATCGAAAATCATTATCCCTTTTTTAGGATAACTGATTTCTTTCGCTTGGACTAATTGAAGCTCATGTAAGCTTATTTCTGGGTTTTTTCATAAAATAGCGAAATACATAATTTAATGAATAATGAATAATTAAAAATGAATAATGAAGGATTTTTCTTTTCATTAAAACTATACTTAAATAGTATTAAAAAACAAAAGAAAAAACCTGACTGAGTTGGCCAGATTTTATTCTCCCTAGTCATTATCCTACAAAATATTAAGTTGCTAAACAAATATCCTGCAGACTCTGACAAAATATATCTCTTATTATATACTCGGCTTTTTAAGCTGTTTGTAACATCTTTTTGAGTTCAAGATCAGCATTCGTTTTTTCTAGTTTTATCAATGCTTTTTCTATCTCTTCAATGCTTCATTCAGTTTTGAGTCTCTTGATTCTTTCTTCAAGAGTCTGTTTGCTCTGAAGTAATGTGCTTTCTGATTGTTCAGGAGCAAGTGTTGCTTCAGCGCTTACAATACGGACAATTTTCCCGTCTATGAATACCATACCTTTTGATGTGCTTATATATATCGGATTTCCTACTTTCACATGATTTTCCATGGGCCATAATTTAATGATTCCTGGTTTGACTGAGGCAACCATAGGAGAATGTCCATCCATGACTTTGAGATTTCCATTTTCCGTGGGGATTGATATTTTCTCGATTTCCCCTTGAAAGATTGTCTTTGCTGGTGTTGAGATTTTTAACTTCATAGGTTTCTGTTAGTATATAAAGCTATCATAAGTATATTCCGGATACCTTCCTATGCAAATATCTTGCTTCTTGAATACGTTTTTAACTTGACATTGAATTAATTTAATATTTATTTTTTGTCTTTATTGAGCGATCTTCTGATAAATGCTGGAGTTTCTAGGTCTTCAGCTGGAGCTTCAGCTTTTTCTTCTTGAACATTCTCTTTTTTGATTCCTCTCATGATGAAATTTTCTGATTCTCTTCTTCCTGACATAGTAGGTCTTCCAAGAATATCTCTTTGCGGTTGTTTAAGTATCTGTTCTTTGCTTTGTTCTTCAAATCCTGTAGCGATGATAGTAACTTTGATTTCGTCTTCCATACTGTCATCAAGTGTCATTCCCCAAAAGAAATTTACATCTGGATCAATGATCTCTTCTACTACTGCTGCTGCTTCTCTTACTTCTGCAGGTGTCAAATCATGACCTCCTGTAACTGCGAATATGATGCTCTTTGCCCCATCTAGATTCTCTTCTAACAATGGATTTTCAATAGCCTTTCTAGCAGCTTCTACTGCTCTCTTTTCTCCTGCACCGTAACCGATACCAAGCAATGCATTTCCAGAGTTTGTCATTACCGCTTTCACATCTGCGAAATCGATATTGATGTCTCCTGGTTTGATGATCAAATCTGATATACCTTGGACACCCAAGAATAAGATCTTGTCTATCATAGTAAATGCTTGTTTGAAGCTTGTTTTTTTGTCTATTACGTTGAAAATTTTATCATTTGGAATTACGATAAGCGTATCTACAGCTTCTTTGATCTTTTTAACTCCTTCTTCTGCATTTCCTGTCCTTCTATTCCCTTCAAAACTGAATGGTTTAGTGATGATACCGACAGTTAATATTCCCATCCCTCTTGCGATATTTGCAATGACGGGAGCAGCACCTGTTCAAGTTCCACCTCCCATACCGCAGGTAATGAATACCATATCAGTATCTTGAAGCATAGCTTTGAGCTCTGTTTCGCTTTCTTCAGCAGCTTTTCTTCCTATCTCAGGGTTGGCTCCTGCACCAAGTCCTTTTGTAAGATTAAGACCGATATTTATCTTTTTTTCAGCCAAATTTGTAGCAAGATCTTGTGCATCAGTATTGATAGCAACGAATCCTACTCCTTCTAATCCTTCTGAGATCATTCTATTAAGTGCTTTGTTTCCACACCCACCCACTCCTATTACTTTGATTTTAGCTCCTGGAATAAATTCCGGATTGATTTCATGAATTACCATCTTTTAAACTAATTAATAATTAAAAATGAATAATGAATAATGTCGGTATTTTTTTATTAATAAATATATTCCATCGTTTTTAGTTTTTAGTTATTAGTTGTTAGTTAAGTTTAAAAGAGGTCTTTGAAGAAGGTTCAGATTTTTCCGACGAAATCGAGATTGAATTTTAATCCTGCACCTTTTCTTCCTTCTGTATATTTATTGGCCCATACATATGTTCCCAATACATTTATGAATTGTATGTTTGATGAAATATCACCGAGATTGAGTATGCTATCTTTACCGTAGAATGTAGCTAATTTGAAGATATCTTTGGATAATAAGTCTAGATTCGGCATCCTTGCTCCTCATCAGATCAAGAGAACTCCTCCTGCTAATCTCCCATCTCTGTCGAGACTTTTGAGATGACTATTTATCTTCATAAATATCTCTTCGTATCTTGCATTGATGACGTCTGCTAGAAATAGGCTATCTATAGCGCTATCATCTGCTACTCTGTCTTTTTGTACAATAGCTGATCCATGTGTTCTTTTGATCTCTTCAGCGTCTTTGATGTCTACTTGCAAACCTATAGAGATATCTTTGGTTACATCTTCACTTCCCATAGCAAGTGTCCCGTATCCTAATGGATATCCATCTTCATATATTACGTAACTTGTTTGATTCTTTCATATATCTACGAGGATTGTTCCTAGGTCTTTATGGTCATAATCCAAAGCTACTTCAGTTGCAGCGATGATATTTGGGACGATGTCGACAATATTCAATCCTACTTTTTCAAATGCTTCAATAACACCATTATAAATATTTTTTGGAATCATGAATACGTCTGCTACCAATTCGAGTTTTTTCCCTTTCATCCCGATAGGATCCTTCTCTTTTTTGTTCTCATCGATAAGGAAATGTACAGGTACGATCTTTATAGTCTCATAATTGCTTTTGTTGGAAATCTCTGCGATGACTCTAGAAAGATGTTCTACATCCTCCCCTACTATCTCTTCAGTCATGATTCTTTTTTGTTCTATGATTCTTGTTACAATCATCTCTGGATGTGAAATTCCTACGAATACTTCTTCTATGAAATCCTCTCCTATCTTTTTGATGAATGATTCTGTAATCCTGTTGATGGTATTTACAAAAGCTTCTGTATCTAGGATTTTTCCTTTACGCATTCCTTGGGTAGGTTCCATTTGTTTAGCTAGAATGATTTCTTTTCCATCATCATTAGCAAAAACAACTCCCTTAATGACATCATTTCCGATATCGAAGACTGCTTTGATGTCTTTCATATTCGTTTTGTGTGTTAGTTAGATAAAAGATTTTAATAAATTGTTCATCAAGGATGTATCTATACAATTAGAAAAAACAAACCTATTTAAATCTATTGTGATATACAATGGTTATCAGTCAATATTTTTTATTTTTTCCTCTTGCTAACTTATGGCTATCAGTCAAATTTACTAGGTAGTATCTGGTAAATTCATCATAAAAAAATACACTAGTTTGCACTAGTGTACTGTATTCAAAGCTTTATTCTGTGAATTTTATCGTATTTATCTGTTCATTTTTTTCTTGTACATCATATAGAGAAGATGGATTCTTTTTCTTATATCCATATGAAATTTGAGCATGTTATCGTTGATTACTATGCCCCACCCCTTATCTTTTAGCTGTTTTGTCTTGTAGATAACTATAGGTAATCGCACGAGTTTTATGAGGAGTTCAATACCCTTTCCCATGATTCCTCCCGAGAGGAATTCAACTGTTTTTTTGAACTTAGTCGCACCTGTGACCGGAGTGAGTCAAATATTGATGCAATGTCTTCCTGGGAAGTTGGGCAAAGCGCTTTCCAGCCATTTATTGTGTTTATAGATATTTTCCGGCGTTTCTTGGTATAAAGGTACCAGATGTGCCAGCCAGTAGATAAAATAGATGTCGTTTTGAGGGAGCATGATATTGTAGAGATTTTGATGGGTATGGGTTACATAGAAGCTGAGGCAGAACTTTTTCTTCTTTCCTCGTATCACTCCCCTTTTGAGTCCAAATAAGAAAAATACTACTGCACTCCAAAATCTCGCACGTCGTAACGATCCTTTTTTTGTTACTATAAATACATCTATATCAGAATCCTCTTTTAGTGCATTGAACGTGATGGAATTACAGAGGTATATTGACTGGATAAACGGTACTGACCTATATAATCGACTGAATCTGTTGATATATCTGAGAAAATCGTCCATATATGGGTTTTTTTTGTCCCAGCTGTACTTTACCTCATCCGGAGGAAATTCTTGACCTCTCAGGATGTCTTCCTGTTTCTTCCGTCATTTTTTTTGGAAAAGGAAATAGCTAGAATGGCGTGGAACCTCGTAATTCATGATTTTATAGAAGATCAGATGTTGTTGATCATCTAGGGTATTTACTAGTGGGAAGGAAGAATTTTGAGTCATATACTCTATATAAAGTTGAAAAGTGGAAAGATGGAAAAATTGAAAGATGATAATTTTATTTATTTTTTTTTCTTTGTCTTGTTTTTGTTATATCCGAGTTTTTCTTGTTTACGTGCTTGTTTTCTCAACGCCTGTTGTTTTGTGGTGAGACGATTGTTTGGATCAAGAATTGATTTTCATATTTTTTCTTCTAAATTCTCTTTTGTATGTTTTGCTACATCTGATCACTGTAAAAGCGCATCTTGTACTGCATTAAATCCTTGGGCATTTTTACTTTTTGCTATTTCAGTACCTGCTTCTTCTGATAATCCTGTCAAAAGCATTTCTGTTCTTGTCATATGATCTCTCAAATTATCGTTTTTGGTCAGTCATTTATGCTTTTTATATTCTTCAGCGTCCTTTCATGATCGTGAATAAGAGATATTTGTTAATATACTATACTCTTTTCCTTGAATTCCTCTAGTTTTAAGTTCATCGGTATAATCATGTCTGATATCTATACTTTGTAATCTTTGTTTGATTTCCTTGTCACTCATTCATCTGCTCTTGTAGACTTGGATAGCTCTTTCTCTTGATCTTTGCATGCCAAGTTCGGGATCATTCCCTTCTTCTACTCTTTGATTACCAAGAGAAGCAAGCCATTGCTTCACGTTTTCTGCCTTGGGTGAAGGAATTGATTGAATAATACGAAACATTGTTTGTGTATTTGTGGCATCAGATTTATATTTTTTACTATCAGAAGACATAAATTTCAGTTGTCCGATTTTTTCGGACAACTCAGTATATCATTCTTCTTTAGTCAGTTTTGTCTTAAGATCGTTTCGATATTTTCTTGCTCTTTCTGATCCTGTAAGGAGTGATATTATATCTACTATAGAAAACCATCGTTCATCATTGTGTCGCTCCCTTCTTACTTGTTTATCCTCAAAAAAAGCAACAGCAGTATTTTTTATCATCCCTTAATTTTTAGCATGTAAACATACATCTGTTCCTATTATATTTATCTCCCTATTGTTGTCAATCTTATTTTTGACAAAATCATCTAGGGTGTTTACTAGCGGAAAGGAAGAATTTTCGCTCATATACTCTATATATAGAATGGGGTAAGAAATTCCACTAAATTTCTAGGGGCGTCTCTGATTTTTGTGCTATAATATATAATTTGGTATAGCTTAACTCTTTCTCTGATTTCGGTATTCTTTCAAACTTGTGCAATATTGTGAATCCCGTTTTTAAAAGTAAATCCCTTATTTCCTGATATGAAATAATATTTAAAAACAATTTTTCATCTGGTTTGAAAGGCTCTTCTATAAATACTTCTTTTGATTCTCCAGATTGCAAAGCGATATATATTATTCCATCTTTTTTTAAAAAAGAATTTAAACGATTGAGTAAATCGTAAACATCTTTTTTTGGTATGTGAATTAAAAAACAAGATGCAAGTATTCAATCAAACGAATTTCTATCATATGTTAATTTTCTAGCATCTCATACTTGAAAATCTATATGCGGATATTTCTTTTTCGCAAACTCAACCATTTGAGACGAAAAATCAATACCAATTGTTTTGAATCAAATAGAACTCATATAATTTGCATCGACTCATGTTCAACAGCCAACATCAAGAATTTTTCATTGTTTCGGTAAATGTTTCAAAAAATCACCAATATAATCTGATGGTTCATGAAATGCTTTTGCATATTGTTTTACTATCTTATCATATACTATGCTTGCCGATTTACTTCCATCCATGTTATGTGAATTTAAGATAAATTATCTGTATTCTTATTCTAATACAACATTCCAATTTGATAATAATTTTGACATGGGTTCAATGATATCTTCAAATTCTTTATATTCAATGATGTTATCTGCTACTCCTTTTACGGTATCTTTAATAGAAGTTCCTTGTTTTGTAATCACTATTATTTTCTTATTCATAGAATAAGCTATTCCAAGTTCTATCATACGGCCGTGTGTCGGACCATCATATTCTATGAGTAATGCATCGCATTTTTCTATCTCTTCTTTAGCTTTTTGCATCATTTCATGTCAGTTGTGAAATGCTTTTTCATCACGAACAAAACAATATTCCTCAAATCCAGATTTTCTGACTATTGAACATATTTTTTCTATTTCATCTTTGTTGTCTCCGTCTTTAAATGGGGCTGTGATGTAGATTTTCATGAAATATTTTTTAATAATAAATTATTAAATTAGTTATCCCATTCAAGACAATCACTACCTGTAAAACTAAGACACATATATTTCTTTACCTGTAGCGTTCTGATATCGCTTTCAAAACGAGCCATCGTCTTGCATCATGTTCATGATATATCACATTGCAAGAAACTATTACCTCCTGTACTTATTGAATTTGTTCCGCTGAGATAGAAAGATTGGAGAGATGAATTTTCTTGGAGCCCTTTGTTGATGTGGAGTTCGTATGTGTCTCATGTCAGAATAATCATATAACTATTGCTGCTGCAATAACTGATGTTTGTATCTCCTGTAATTTCTATACTACTATATATATGCTCACTCCCCTGTTCTTGATACTTTAATTGTATGAGTTGTTGAGCGGGATTGAAAGTAATAATATATTGATCAGGAAAAATTGCAGTAGTCCCTGTAAAGAGTGATTTACTGCTGAGTCCTGCATGCAAAAAATTATTCACTTCGCCATAGATGGTTTCTATACACGATTGACCATAGAGTATATCTTTGTTCTTAAATTGGAAAGCTGATCTAAATGCTACAAACAAAATACCAACGATCATCATCACGATGAGTATCTCAAGAAAACTGAATCCTTTTCTTTTTTTGTTCATACTGTTTTTATGAGTTAATAAGCGGTCTTACAACGTATCTGTATGAGGCGTCGTCTTTATCCATAAGGATAAGCGGTTTCTGATTATCTATGACATTGAACGTCAATTCATCACCTTTGATGATCTTGATGAAGTCAGTGATATATTTCCCATTGATTCAAAAGCTCACTGATGGTCCATCGATGATGGCTGGGATGTTAGTCGTACCAGCTCCTTTATCAGTTTTTCCTGAAGATATTATGATGCTATTTTGATTAGTTTCTATCTGGATGTAATTATTGATATCTCTTGTAAGGATTCCTATTTTTCTGATAGCTTTTTCACATAGCCCTTTATCTACTAATATCTTTGTATTGAAATTTCTTGGCATAATTTCTTCTCTATCGTATTCAGGGAAGTTTCCTTGGATTAATAATGATGTAGCCAATATTTTCATATCTTTGACTTGTACTTGGAATGCGATAAGATTCTCTGAATATTTGATAGTCAGATTTTCTGCTTGGTTGCTCATAGCGTATTCAGATATTTTTTGGATATCTGTCATAGTCACCTTTGGGACAATCAATGCAAAATCGTTTTCTTTGCCTGAGGGTGCTTTGAACTCTGATAGTCTGAATGAGTCCGTACCTACGAAAATCAAGTTATCTTGTTTCGCTTTCAATAATACTCCGGTCAAAACAGGACTGAAGTTTTTTTCTGTTACTGCATATTCCACTTTGGATACTCCTTCAGCGAAGAGTTGTGTCTCTACTGAAAGCGTGTTTTCATTTGGTACTTCTGGCAATGCAACGTATTCACTTGCTGCGATACCATTGATATCAAAATTATCTTTTGCTGATTTGAGTGTCATGACTTGTGACTTCTGATCTACACTTATCTCAACTTCTTTTTCTTCTATGGTTTTAATGATATCAGAAAACATCCTTGCGTTTACCGTAATAGCGCCTTCCATGATTATCTTACATGGAATCTCAATCTCAATATATTTTTCCATATCAGTAGCTCTCAAGAGCAATCCATCGATATTTGCTTTGAAATAGAAATTCTGCAAAATCGGTAATGTTGCATTTTTTGATACGAATCTCAATCATAGATCTATGACTTCCAAAAGTTTAGCGGTTTCTATTACGATTTTCATGGCTGAATATCATTAAAAAATTAAAATATTAGGAAGATTGGAAGATTAAGCTAACTAGTTTAATTGATGGTTAAAATCTTTTAATTTTATTATTTTTTTAATCTTTTAATCTATTTCCCATAGTTACGGAGATCTGCCATTTCATCGAACCGATCCAATGCTTTTTTATATTCTTCTACTCCGAATTCCGGGCATTTTTTGGAAGTGAAATAGAGTTCTGCGTATCCTATCCACCATGACATAAATCCTGATGTCCTCTGTGCTTGGTCTCATTTTGTTCTGATGACAAGTTCGATAGGAGGGACATTTCCTAGGTCTAAACTATTGCTGATATCTTCTTCAGTGATTGCAGTCAAATCTTTCTTTTCTGTCGCTAATTTTTTGATTCCTCTGACGATTTCATCTCTTCCTCCATAATTGATAGCAAAGATGAAATATCTCTCTGTATCATAGGTATTTCTTTCTTGTTTTGCTAACAAATATTCTCTAAAGTCATCTGTAATCCCTGAGAGATCGCCTATAGCTTTGAAGTTGATCTTATGTTCTTTCATGAATTCATCGAGATCTTCTGCTACGATCTTATACATCGTCATCAAGAAATCAAATTCCTCTTTTGGTCTTTTTTTGGCGTTTTCTGTACTGAGTCCTCGAAGAGTGAAGACTTTCACGTCAGTCTCAGTAAATGTATGTATGATCAATTCTACTGCTTTTTCGTATGATATCATGTATGATTCAGCGACCGATTTATCATTTGCTTTGGCTCGTGTCCTATTTCCGTCGGGGATGATTGCTACGTGTTTTGGATATTGCATCTGTGATAAATAAGAATGAAAAGCAACAAAAAAAATATTCCATAGAATGTTCGCAAATTGATATATATTTGTTGGGAATATTCAAGGGAAATAACAAAAAGAGCTCACTCTGTGCAGTGGCTCCTATTTTATGAAACTAGATTATTTCTCCATAGAGCTTGAACGGCAATACTTTTATTATCTTTACGGCAATGAACTCCCCTACTTTTTTAGAATTTAGAATTCAGAATTCAGAATTTAGAATTATGATTTGTTTCATATTGTCTGTATACCCTTCAATCATTCATTTGCTGATTTTGTTGATCAGCATCTCTCTTGTGCTTCCTATTTCTTTCTCGTTATTTTGACGTGAAGTTTCAATCAATATTTTGTTGAGAGTATCTCGTCTGTCTCGTTTGACCTTACGTGAAATAGTGTCAGGATAATTTTTTGCTGCTAATGTCCCTGGCCTAGAAGAATAGATGCCGATATAGATCATATCGAATTTTCCGTATTTGATGAGATCCAATGTCTGCTGGAAATCCTCTTCCGTCTCATCAGGAAATCCTACTATGATATCTGTCGTGATGCTGATATCCCTTTTGAGCTTTTTGATGTCGCTGATAAATTTTTTTGCTTGCTCGACGGTATATCCTCTAAACATTTTTTTTAAAATAGCATCTGATCCTGACTGTAATGGGATATGGATATGCGGACAAAGTTTAGGTTCCTTTTCATGTAACGTTAATAATTCTTTGGTATAGTACGTAGGATATGGCGAGGTATATCTCAGCCGTTTCAATCCTTTGAGCTTTAAAATCTCTTTGATAATAGTCACGAATTCGGGATGCTTATTTACGATTTGTCAGAGCAATACTATCTCATCTACTCAATTCTTGAGATGTGTTTTGGCTTCATTGACGATATGCTCTACAGAAAAATATTTTTCCAATCCTCTCGCATACGGCACGATACAATATGCACAAAATTGATTACATCACGTAGAAATAGGTATATATGCAGTCTTTTGATGAGCATTCATAGACGTGCTGATATTTTCTGGGATGATTTTTTCGTATTCATTGATCAATTCTTTGTCATAAGAAATCTCGTATCCTAATTTTTGGAGCATCAAAGGAAGAAATCCGGTATCGTCTATCCTCCACATGAGCTCTATGTTTTTCCGTTTTTGTGTGAGATTGTAAAAGACAGGATTGAAAGCATTGTTGACTCAAATCATTTCAGAAGTTTTTTCAGAATCCTTCATGAGATTGATCTCATCTGCAGTCAATCAGATAATCTGCGGAGTTTTGGTTTTCACTACTCACATAAAATTTCACACTTTCAGTCCCGCCTTGCGGGATTTCGCTTCGCTCAATTTTCAACTCCTCATATTATGTTGAATCATACATCACGTGATCCGCACTTTCTGATCTGTCCTGATAGTTTGGAGTTTTCCCGTTATCTTATCTTCAGATTTCTGTTTTACTGAACAGGTATCGAAAATAACTATGTTCGCTTCTTTGATATTTTCTGTATAAGAAAATCAACAGTTTGTGAGTACTGCTCTGATTCTTGCACTATCTGCGTAATTCATCTGACATCAAAAAATCAGTATGTGGAACTTGATCATAATTAGGAGATTAGAGGTTTAGAAGATTAGAAGATTAGATACTGATTTGATGATTTTAGTCAACAAATAAAATTCTTGCATTTTGGATGTTGAATGCTACATTTACTTTTATATTCTTAATTCTGAATTTTAAATTCTGAATTTATTTAAAAATGATTGCGTTGATATTCATTGTCGTGCTTGTATTATTGTTTCCTCTCTTTTTTTCTGGATATTATGTGACTGAATTGATCATCAGTTTTTTGCCTTATATCGTAATTATCAGCTGAATATTCGCTGTCATAACTTTTGTGCATTTCAGAAAGAAAATGAAACCAGGATATCCTATCTCTGCTCATCGTTATTTTCGAGGGATATCGTTTTTGATGTTCTGCTTCTTATTCTTTTGGTATAGCAAACAATTCAATACCTTTTATGTACAAGAACCATTTATTCAAACAGCACAATCGGGTGATCTTAAAGTATTATTTGCTAATATACATAAGGACAATATCCAGTATGAAGCCATCAAAAAAACTATTTCTGATGCTGATCCTGATATTATACTCTTTGTAGAATTTGCTGATCATCATTATGCTCAGCTCAAAGAATTTTTACAGACTAGATATCCTTATATCAATAACACTACTCGATCCAAAAAATTTGTAGGAAATGTGGTATTTAGTAAATATCCGATTACTAATAAAGCAGATGATTTTCCTCAATGAATGCGAAGATATGGCTATTTTTCAGTGCCCTACAAAAATCAAGACGTCTATTTCTATCTCGTACATACCAGTTCTCCTGATAATTATAGTCATTTTATCATGAGAAATGAACAACTTGCTGTTCTTGTACAGAATTTTAAAAATCATGAAGCTGATAAAAAACATAATAATATCGTAATGGTGTGAGATTTTAATGTGACGCCTTGGTCTCCGTATTATGATATTTTGGCTAGTGCTTTTTCTGGTGAACTTGTAAATGTAACTAAGCGCATCCCATTTTTATTCACCCGAAGATTTAAAGAACTACCGCTATTTTTTGTACATATTGACCATCTTTTGACCACTCCATCACTTAATGTAAATCGCTTTCAAACCTTCACTATGCCATGATCTGACCACAAAGCTTTCTTGTTTACTCTAGGACTTAAAGAGTAGGTATTAAAAATTTGCAAATTCTAATAAAAACAGTATAATTATAGTAATTATTACAGATTTACATTGTTTATATCTAGAAAACATGATAAACAAAAAAGAAAAACCAATGGTTGACTGACAACTTTGATCTATCAAAAAGGACTTCTTTTTCGATATGGAAAATGAAAAATCATCTGAGGATCCAAAGGTTGCAAAAGAAGCTAAAGAACCTAAAATATCTGAATGTCTGTTTAGTACAGATTCTCTTTCTGGATATTGATTGGATCTTGTATTTGAACTTGTAAAAGAAGCATGATTTGATGGTATAGATCTTGCAATCTGGAAAAATTTTGATTCCCGAAAAATAGATTATGTCAAAAAACTTTCTGCAACATATGAACTTCCTGTTAAAGTCATCCAAACTTCTGATAATCTCAATGATAAGGAAATCAATAGGGCTATAGATTTGTGTTATGCACTTGGTGCTGATACTATTGCTATCAATGCTCCTAAATTTTTTAATTTCAAGACTTTTGGATTCATTTCAGACAATATATTGAGATGGAGAAAAGAGAATAAAAGCATCCATTTCTCTATCATCAATCCAGAAGATTCAAGTGTCTTTGCATTACCGATCCCAAAATATCGTTTTAGTAATATGGTGGAAATAGTAAAAAAATATCTTTGCTATATCTGATTGGATATTTCAAATCTTGATTCTGATTCTTTTGAAAGTGATTTTTTGAGAAAAATGAAGGATTTCCTTCCTTATCTTTCAGTCATTTATTTCTCTGATAAAAGCAGAGTCTGAGAAGGACATATCTTGCCTGGTGACTGAGTTTTGAAGTTACCTACCTTTCTTAAAAAACTTAAGGAATTTGGATATAATCGTTATATAAGTACAAAAATCACAATTTCAAAAGCCGATCTTTCTGATTCAGATAAAGTAAAACTTATCCTCAAAAAATCTAGAAAATATCTTCAAGAAAATTATGATGAATTAGAATCGGATTAAAAATTGATTAACGGTTGATAAACGGTTTATAAACATCCGCTAATGCGGATGATAAACGATTGATAAACAGTTGATTCAAATTAATGAACTATCGTGATTTCGGTAGTTTTTATTTTAGTGCTTTAATGAAATTACTGATTTTTACTGATAAATTTCTACACTCATGAATGAGTTCTGTATATGTCTTTTCGTCTATATATGCAAAATCTAAAGCGTAATATACCATATTTCTTACTTCTCATATAGATCATTTAGAATAATATAGAAATTTAACAAATTCTTTATTGCTTGATCTTTCACGTCATTCTGCGATATTATTTCCTACTGATATACATGCTCTCATTATTTGATCTTGAAATGAGTAGTTTCTAAATTTTGGACTATAAAAAATTTTTGCAAATTTGTTTGTTATCTCTCTAGCTAATTTTCGTACTTCTAATTCTTCAAATTGCATGCTCATGTTCTTTGTTATATAGCTAAAATATCTTATTTATCTATCGATTGTTCATCTATTGTTTATCGCGAATGAAATGAGTATTTATCTATTGTTTATCTATTGTTTTACTTCTGAAAATATAATAGAGCATCAAAAATGGAAATACTATTATTTTTCTAAGATTTGGTTTTACCCATAGGAATGCTGGATACTCTTTGAAAATCATTTTGAGAAAACCAGCAAATTTATTTGTTTCCTTGTGAGAATCAAAAGGGTAAATAATCAAATCTCGGAGAAAATGAAACAAATCAATTACGAATTACGAATTAAAAATTACGAATTATGGTATTTTTTTATTTTTTTTGTCATTCTGAACGATAGTGAAGAATATAAATAATTATTATATCCTTCGATTACACTCAGGATGACAAAGGCATTTTTTAGTGGCCATGTGGTTTTTTAGTCTTGTTTTCTGTACCGTCTTTTTTGAGCAATCTGTCATATATCTTCTGTTCTACTGCCATATGTTCAGCGTGGTTTCGATCTATATCTAGCTTAAGTAATTGAGTGAATTTCTGTAAGATAAAGAATTTCTCTAAACTCTCTTCTGCAGCTTTTGTGATATCTTCAAAAAATGCTTTCGCTTTTTCGTCTCCCATCTTTTTGAAATATTCATTCATCTTCTCTTTTCCTCCCAATTTCTTTTCAAGGCTTTGGATTCTTGTCTTAAGCTCTTCATTTATTAATGTCTGTGGAATCATCACTTTCATAGATTTGTTCCTGAGATTCTGTAATACTTCCTCTATTTTTTTGATAAGTTCTTGATCGTATTTCTGGTGTTCGATAGATTCTTTTATGTGTCCGATAAGGTCATCTTGATTCTTAAATTTAGTATCATCTCATAAAAGCTTTTTGAGCATTTCCTCATCCATCTCTGGAAGCACTATCTTTTTGATATCTTTGACGGTAAGTCTTATTTTTTCTGCTTTAACATCGCTTTTTTTGTTGTGGAATACTGCAGGAAGTTTCTTTTCGTCATGAGCAAGTTCTATGACTTCATCTTTTTTCTTGTTGATGAATGTCTTTGGAAAAAATCAATCTTCTGCAAATTCCTGTTCACCAATATAGGTGTGTCCTGTATGTACTACCTTTCCTTCTTTGTCGAGATATTCAAGCGCTATTTTGGAAATCGTATCAAGTTCGATAGTATCTACGTCTTGATAATCTGCATATTGTTTTTTGATGTTCATTAATGTCCCTTGAATCTCTTCTTCATTAGCCGTATTATCGATAGGAGTCACTGATTGTTTTTCTCGATCATTGTTTACCACTTCCACTTCTGGGAAGATATCAAGCTTCAAGGTGATTATGGTATCATCTTCCCCGCCTTGCGGGGCTCCTTTCTTTCAGTCAGTCGTTTTCTCTTGTTTGAGGTCATATGGCTCTCCGATAAGTTTTATATCTGGTTGCTCTTTGAGGATTTCCTGAAGTCCTTTATTGATGAGTTTTTCATATGCTCAACTCTCTACATATTCTGGATTGATATTTTTTTCTACCATATCCAATGGTGCTGAACCTTTTCTGAATCCTGGCACTTCATAGTCTTTTTGAAACTCTTTGAGCATGATAAGTTTAGCATCTTCAAATTCTTTCGTTGTGATAGTGATTTGGATGTCGTAGTTTGCATGCGCTCATTTTTTTACTTGTTTTTCCATTGTAAACTTGAGAATATAAAAAAAATTAGACGCATATACAATAGTGAAAATGAGCTGGATTTCAACGAAAAATTATATTTCTGATGGTTTTTCTTCTGGTTAGTTAAGCAGTACCCATCAAGATGATTTACATCCATAAAAATTATCTCAAACGAATTTGATTGTTCAAAGTTTATCACCAGCACACGTCACTCAGGAATCACCTATTTTCACTCATCAAACAGCTCGCACGGTAAAAGCGTTTCATGGAGTGACAAAACCACCCATTCCCACTTCTAATAAAGAATCTGCATATCACACATTATTATTTCCCATCGCTGTAGATGAATTTGCATTAGCATGGGTATTGCTTCCCATAGCTGTAGAATACCATCCATTTGCATATGTAGCTGATCCCATTGATGTAGAATATTGTCCCGCAGCATGGGTATTCTGTCCCATCGCTGTAGATGTATATCCTGTAGCCCATGTACCCAATCCCATCGCTGTAGAATATTGTGCTACAGCATTTGTTTGCATTCCCATTGATGTAGATACATCTCAAAGTGCATTGGTCTGATATCCCATTGCTATAGAAGTAGGTCCATACGCATGAGTTGTCCATCCCATTGCTGTAGATGATGATCAGGAAGCGATTGTATACATCCCCATCGCTGTAGAAAAATTTCCATTTGCATGGGTAACTGATCCCATCGCTGTAGATGCATCTCAATTTGCGAATGTTCCATCTCCCATCGCTGTAGCAGTATTTCCATTTGCCTGTGTATCTAATCACATCGTCGTAGTATAATAATCATTGGCATGAGTATTACTTCCCATTGCTGTAGACGCATATCAACTAGCAGTCACTCAATTTCATCTGGCGATAAATCCTGATGATGTGATATTTCCTGCAATCTGTAATTTATTATCTGTTGGTGTAGCTGTTCCTATGCCAACATTTCCTAGATTATAATGTATACTATTACTTGTTCATGTAGACCGGAGATCTCCTCAACCTGCTCATCCTGATGGCCAAGCTGATCTGCAATCGTTATTCAAACAGATTCATTGAAAGCTTCCTGTTCCCGCTACATCAAGTTTGACTGTCGGATATGTTCCGATACCGACATTTCATCATGAAATCAGATACATAGATGGTATTGATGTTCATGCTGCTAAATATAATGAATCATCCAAATTCGCTATCACTCCTATCGTTCAATTATTTCATCAACGAGAAATCCTAAGTCATCCATTGGGATTCACACTTGGATTCTCATTTATATTTATCTCAGCTGAACGCATAGATCAATGTATTCACATTACAGTGTTAGCATCAATATATACACGTCATCACATAGCTCATGATCAGACAACTTGTACTTGTTTATTAGGAGTAAATGTTCCTATACCTATGTTTCCAGATGGAGTAATAGCAAAATCTATTGCTCATCCCGCCTCTCCTATATAAAAGACATCTGGATCAGAATCACCTCCTAACGCTCGTATTCTTGTCGGATTTTCAAAATTAATATTTGCGGCGCTTCCTGAATTAGTTTCTTCTAGATATAATTCGGTTTGATTTGAACTTGTGATATGTAATTTACCGCTCAAATTCTCTGTTCCTATACCTACGCCACCGCCTGTATTCATATTCCAAATATCACTTCCATTTCCTGTTCGATATACATCTCAACCTACTCCTCCGCCTCATGATATTACGAGATTTTGACTATATACATAGATAAGATATCAATTGCTATCTATTCAAAGCACTTTTCATGAAAAATTCTGTTTCTCATCTATAATATCAGAATTAATATATATACCTCATGAAGACATATCTATCAGAGCTGGTCCATCTGTTCCATCGCTCGTAATAGTTATTCTTCCTATCGTCTGCCATGCGTTATTTATACTTGAAGGAATGCTTATCTGTGCAAGAGTAATCACTGATGCAAATCCAAAAACTATCGTAAAAAATAACAGAATAAGATTCCTTATTGAAATATTTTTTGATGATAATCTATGGACGTTAAACATGCTAGATGCTTTTAAGATAGTAAAGTTTTTGGTGTATACTTAATTATACTCAGAAATATAAAAAAAAGCAAATTTTCAATAATAGAAAAAAATTGCTAATTTCACTTGATATTAAGGTATATATTTGTACTATCATCAGCACATTTTTACGTTATTTTTCGATCTATGCCAAAAATACCCGTAACAAAAACAACAGCTAAAAAATTGTCTGTAAAATCAGCTCCAAAGGTTAAAACATCTTCAAAAATCAAAGAAGAGAAAAAACCATCCACGGCTGGCAAGCCCGCAATGGTGGACAAGCCTATAGAGAAAGAAAGTGCTGCAAAAGTACTTAAATCTGATGAGCTTCTCGGTTGATGAGGAGGATTTTTGTCATGATTGGGATTTAAAAAAGAAGTGAAAACCGTCAAACAAAAAGAGGAAGAAAAACGTATAGAGGAAGAACAGCAAGAAAGCATTGTTCTTGAAAAACCTAGACGTGCAAGTTTTTCGTTTGATAAGGTTGAGCCTACAACATCTCATATCATAGGAAGAAAGGATGACTCATTCGCAGGGAAATCAAATATCAGACCAACTGTCAGACCTATAAATACTCCAACTATAAGACAAGCTAGTCCTTCAGTAGCTAGACCAGCTAGTGCTCCTTATATCAGACCAGCGGGAGCTAGTGCTCCAGTGGTAGCTAGACCAAGAAATACTGCTCCTCAGCATGGAGGTAAACAATTTCCTGCAAGGACGGGATATCAATGATCTAAACCTCAACATGGAGGAAGTCAGCCTCATAGACCATTCAACAAACCGACATTCTTTCAGGCTAAGCCTGCATTTGCTAAACCAGCTGTACCTCAAGCACCAAAAGTGCAAAAAATCGCTACAACTTCTGCCAATCTCGTCAAAAAAATAGAGATATATATCAATGATAAGATAACCGTAAAAGAATTTTCAGAAAAAATGTGAGTACCCTTACCAGAACTTATGAAAAAATTAATCCAAAATAAAATCATGACTTCTATCACGGCTTCATTGGATTTTGATACTGCAGCATTGATTGCATCAGAGTTTGGTATCGTAGTGAAAAAGAATGACAATAAAGTAGATGTACAGACATTTATGAGCGGAGATCTCCAAGCGATCCTTGATATGGATAAAGGTGCTGAACATCTCTTGCCCAGACCACCTATCGTTACGGTGATGGGACATGTAGATCATGGAAAGACTTCATTGCTTGATTATCTTAGAAAGACAGTTATCGCCGAAGGCGAAGCATGAGGAATCACTCAATCCATCTGAGCTTCAGTCGTAGACTATAATGGCAAGAAAATATGTTTCATCGATACCCCAGGACATGAATTATTTACAAGTTTGAGAGCGAGATGAGCTAAACTTACCAATGTCGCAATTATCGTAGTAGCTGCTGATGATAGTGTGATGCCACAAACCGTTGAATCTATCTGACATGCTAAAGAATCAGGGGTGCCTATCGTGATTGCAATCACTAAAATAGATAAACCAGGAAAAAATATCGAAAATATCAAACAAGATCTCGCTAAATATGGACTTATTCCAGAAGATTGGGGAGGTGATACGCCTATCATCGGTATTTCATCCAAAACAGGGCAATGAATACCAGAACTTCTTGAAGCTGTCCTTCTTCAGACAGAAATGCTTGATCTCAAATATAATCCTGATAGATCAGCAGTCGGAGTGATCGTGGATGCACACAAGGATCCTAAACAAGGAGTAGTTTCTACTATCATCGTGATGACAGGAACGCTTAAAATCTGAGACACTATCGTTGCCTACAATACTACAGGAAAGATCAGAAGGATGCAGAACCGAAAAGGACAAAGCATCACTTCAGCTACTTGATGAGAACCTATACAAATTCTTGGTATCACTGATTTACCAGAACCAGGACGTATCGTAGAAGTGGTTAAAAATGAAAAAGAAGCACAAGAAAAAATAGCACTTATCCAAGAACAAGTTGATAAAACTGTTGGTGATTCTGTTGTGAAACAATTCATCACTCAGATGCAATCCAATGTTTTCTGAGCAGAGCTCAAACTTATTTTGAAATCTGATGGATCAAGTAGTTTGGAGGCACTTCAACAGGCAGTCAATGCAATCCAGTTGCCAAAAAATGTCACCATGAGAGTCATACAAGCAAACGTATGACATTTCACTGAATCTGATCTCTCGCTTGCACAAGCATCAGGAGCATTACTTTTGGGATTCAATATTTCTATGAATGCATTACTCAAAAAGAAAGCTGATTCTATGAAAATAGAGATGAAAAATTTTGATATCATCTACGAACTTGTTGATTATCTCAATAAACTTCTTCTTGGAATGGTTGAAATAGAACAGCATGAAGTGATGTTTGCAAAACTTGAAGTACTTGGAATCTTCTTTACGAAAAATAAGGATATGACTGTCTGAGGAAGAGTCATCTTCGGTAAACTTCATGGTAAGCCTAAATTCACCGTTATGAGAGGAGAAGATATCCTTTGTACCGGTCATGTAGTATCTCTCCACAAAAATAAAGATACGGTCAAAGAAGTCGGTGAAGGAGATGAATGCGGAATCAAAGTAATAACTGGTAAAAAGATAGAGATCTGAGATATCATAGAATTCTATGAAATGCAAGATAAACCTGACTAAAAATTAATTAATAATGAAAAATGAATAATTAATAATGTTTGATTTTTTTAAAGTATATATTATTATATCTTACGATATTTTCTAATGAAATTGATAGTTTGATTGGGGAACCCTTGAAAAGAATATGAAAAAACAAGGCACAATATCTGATTTATGATTGTGGATGATTTTTTGAAACGTGGAAATATTGAAGGATGGAAAAGTGGAAAAGTGGCTGGTGATGTATTGGAAACCCTTATAGATGGCCAAAAAATATTGTTTTTGAAACCTATGGAATTCATGAATCGCTCATGATGAGCTGTGGGTGCATTAGCACATTTTTATAAGATAGAACCCGAAGATATTCTCATCATCCATGATGATATAGATTTGCCTATGAGTAAAATCCAGCTTAAATTATGATGAAGTAGTGGCGGTCATAACTGATTAAAAGACATTATCGCAGTACTAGATACCCCAAATTTCCGGAGATTGAGGATTGGTATTGATAGACCTCATAATCAAGATCAAGTCGCTGATTATGTTTTGGGTACTTTCAAAAAAGAAGAAAAAAATCTCATCGACAATAAAGTGGATCAGATAGAAAAATATATTTCTGAATTTCTTAGCAAATAATAAGTGTCATCGCGAATCGAATGAAATGAGATGTGGCGATCTATTTTTTTAGATTGCTTCGTTTCACTCGCAATGACCAACTTTATTTATATCTGTTATATTTTTGGGCTATAATGCATTCACTTATTGAGAAAATCATTGAGTGGTTTCATGATTTTGAACACTGAAATACAATACTCTACAAAATTATCTTGAAGGATTATTTTTTCTGAGAGCGTGTGTTCTGTAAATCGTCATTTCATCTTAAGTAACCTGCCTGCCTTGTGATTCTGATCGAATCATCTTGGTATTTTTTTTAATTCATCTCCTCCTATGAGCGGACCAAACATTTTTTTGAACGCGGGAACATTGATGATTTTCTGTAATTGCTTATAATTTTTTGCTATATACATCCTTACTCTTTGGAGTGTAGGTCCCGATGGCATATACATTCCTCCACCGATAAAACATTTTCCTGGTTCTATATGTACGTAATATCCTGCTGCATCTCAGTGTTTCCCTTCTTCACAGATAATGACTCAGAAATTTCCTTTGTACGGAGATTTGTCTTTGGTGAAACGGATATCCCTATTAAAACGAAAAGTCGCATTTTTGACTGCTAATTCTCAGATATTCTTATCAAGCTTCTGTGTCTTCTCTATAAGCTCTTTGGCAAATGCTAGAAAATTATCTCTTTCCATATGATAGAGATCCCTATTCTTATTCATCCATTCCAAATTATTATTTTCTTTGACCGCTTTGAGGAAAGCGAAAGTGATTTTACTGAGCATTACAAAGGGAATAGGTAAAAGGTAGAAGATGATAGCTTTTTTATTTTTATTTGTCATCTCGAGCGTGTCGAGAGATCCCTTAAAGAGATTTCTCCACTCACTTTGTTCGGTCGAAATGACAATCTTTTTATGTCTCCATTTTAGTTTAGAAGAGGCTTTGTGATTTTGGTTTTGGCGCTTCATTAGCAATGCTTTTGATAAATGGGAATTGTTTGATTATGGTTTCCCGTCATTCATATATTTTGATTCAGAGGTCTTGTGCTTTGATTTTTTTGCTTCCTGCTTTTTCTCCGATAAGCATGAAATCTGTTGTTTTGGTAGGATTTTCGTGGAATAAATATCCGTTTTGTTGAAAATATTCTGCTATTTTTTCTCTGGATATATCAAAAGATCATGTGATAGAAAAGCTTCCTTTCGCCTCACTCGCTTTGAGAAGATCACTATATTTTTTCGCGTTCATATTCACTCAATATTCTTTGAGTTGTTCTAAAAGTTTGAGATTGTGTTTTGCATGGAAAAATTTAGTCATGCTTTTTACTGTCTTTTCTCCTATACCATAAATAGAAGATAAGAATTCTTCGTTTGTTAATTGTGTGACAATATCTTCGTCGGTAAGCTGTTCAGCGATATCTTGTGCCATCTTTTTTCCTACGTGAGGGATACCCAAGCCATTGAGTAATCTTCGTAATGCTTTATGTTTTGACTCCTCTACTCCTTTGCCTATTTCAGCGACTTTCTTATCTCAGAATCCTGGAAATTTCAATAGCTGAAATTGTATTTTGTTATCACTCAGTTTATAAATATCTGCAACGGTTTCTATGATCTTGTTTTCTACTAAAAGATCAACGACACTTTCTCCTATGCCTTGGATATCCATACAATTTTTACTGACGAAATGTATGATTTGCTGTTTGGTTTTTTGAGGACAATGCGGGTTGGTGCAGTAGTAATGAGTTTCTACAATGGTAACGGGTTCGTGACATGAGGGACAATTTTTTGGCGGATGGATAAATCCCCCTTCGTTTCCCCCTTTATCCCCCGGATTCTCGGAGGACAAGTCAAGGGGGTCCTGAGTTGTCCTACGATCAGTAATAACACTTACAATGTAGGGAATCACTTCGCCGCTTCTTTGCAGCCAGATCCGATCATGTAAATGAATATCTTTATCCTTGATAAAATCAAAATTATGAAGCGATACCCTTTGAAGTTTTGCTCCGCTTAATTGCACGGGTTCGAGGTTCGCGACGGGTGTGATAATTCACGTCCTTCCTACTTGAAAATCTACAGAAAGAATCTGTGTTGCTGCGAGTTGTGCAGGAAACTTATATGCAACGGCCCATCTCGGATGATGATCCGTAGTTCAGATTATTTCGCGTTGTTCTACTGATTCTGTTTTGATCACTAGTCCATCAAATTCTATATCTTCACTTTCCAACATTTTTTTTGTCTCTGGATTTTCACATAATCTGATAATTTCTGCGATATGGAGACCTGTCTTTTCTCGTGGAAATACAGGCAATCATAATTGTTGCAAATTTATATCCTTCGACTCCGCTCAGGATGACAGAAGTATATCATACACGTAACAGATTAATCCTCTCTTTGCCACTTCCTTAGGATCTAATAATTTGATACTGCCTGCTGCAGCATTTCTTGTATTGGCAAAAGGGATCTCTCATTCCTCTTCTCTCTCTTTATTGATATCTTTCCGGACGGATTTTGGCATCAGGATTTCTCCTCTTACATTGATATCTAGAGGAAGCTTTAATTTTTTAGGAACGTTTTTTATAGTCTTCACGTTCTCTGTAACATCCTCTCCTACCATTCCATCACCACGTGTAATCGCTTGTGTGAATACTCATTTCTTGTAGATAAGTTCTACACTCAATCCATCGAATTTTGGTTCTACACGGTATGATATTTTTGCATCAGGATTATTTTTCAAAAGTATCTTATGAATCCTTTCATCCCGTTCTTCGAGGTCTTTGGCATTGTAGGTATTTTCTAATGACAGTAATTTTGTATCATGTTGTGCTTGGGTAAACCCTTCGCTCACCTGCCCTATTAATGTCTGTGTAGGACTGTTTGAACTGATGATCTGAGGGAAATGCTCTTCTATCTTTTTGAGATAATCGAAAAGTTCATCATATTCTTTATCAGATAGGATAGGCTTATTCTCAATATAATAGAGATGATTGTGATCTACGATGCAATCGATCAATTGAACATAAAAATCTGACACCTCTTTTTCATGCAGCTTGCTAGGATGAGGATGTATTTTTATGAAGATTTGAATTTTTTTTGTTTGTTCACTGAGTGACATTATTTTCCTTTAAATACTACTCAGAAGGTAGCTAAAACGATATATGCATCCAAGAAAAGTGATCGATTCTGGATGTAGTATAAGTCTAATTTCGCTTCTTCTTCAAAGTCCAGATTATCCCTTCCAAATACTTGAGCATATCACGTGATACCTGGTTTTATGGATAATAATCTTTTTTGCCGTAATTCATAATTTTTGACTTCGCTTGGAAGATGCGGTCTTGGTCCTACGAGAGACATCGTTCATCGGAGGATGCAAAACAATTGAGGAAGTTCATCCATTGATGTCTTTCTGAGAAATCTTCCTACTCTTGTCACTCTTGGATCGTCTGCTATTTTTGGTAATATTCATTGTCTGACATTTGCATCTGATTGGATAAGTTTTTGATACAATTCATCTGCTTCTTTACCCCCATATCCTACACTCATATGCGTATACATGCTACGAAATTTAAGGAAGGTGAAGAGCTTTCCATTCCTTCCCACTCTTTTGGATATATAGAATACCGGACCACGAGACTCTATCTTGATTGCGATAGCTATCACTACCATAAATGGCAAGGTGATGATTGTCAACAAGAATGCTCCTCCGAGATCAAATAATTTTTTGAGTATGATGGATCGTCCATCCAGTTTTGAATGCTTATATTCCAGTGCGATGATATTGTCTATATTTTCCGGTGAATATACCACATCTTCTAAGAAGAATCATTCGCTGATATGATAGAATCTTGTATTGTCGCTAAATCTCACTCTTTCAAAAATATTCTGTAATACCTCTTTTTCAAAGCTTCCTACAGCTACCACGATAAAATATTCGGCAATATCTATGTCTTTGATCTCGTCATGATTAGCAAATTCAGTCTTGAATGAAAATCCATTTTTTATCTTTTCTATAGCTTTGTAACTTTCCAAAGCATCGCTTCATACTATGAGTATCTTATTGTTTCCCTCTCTATGTCTTCTTGCCTCCAAATAATTCCGTGTTTGATCAAATAAGAACAATGCAACAAAACTAACAAAAGAACCTACGACGATTATAAATCTTGAAATTCCAAAAAAGAAAACAAATCCCTGTCCAAAATATCATATGAAAGTAATCGTGATGAGCCGATATAACCAAGTCTTACTAAATGTCTGGAAATATCTTTGGATAGGTTTATGAAGTTCATACAGATCTTTTACGATACCTATGACTACAAAAGCAAATGCTGCGATGATACCAAACGCCATATTTTCCTGATAGTTGATGACAGGCATTTTGAGCTGAACTCCTGGTATCAAATCTGTAAAGAGACGAATCCTATACATCACATAAAATACTAGGATAATTATCCCCATATGAAGTACGGGTCTAAATAAACGGAGTAATATATTGTACCTTTGTTTCATGATAAAATAATTAATAATGAATAATTAATAATGAATAATGAATAATGATGGAATTTTTTTTATAATAATTTATTTTTTTCTATTTTTGTTATTTTGTTGATATTTTTTACGATGGTTTGGATCTGTTCTTCAAAATCACCTTGTACGGGTACAGCAAATCCTGCAGCTAGCTTATGTCCTCCTCATCATAATACTTTTGCTATCAGATTACAATCTATCCCTTTAGCTTTTTGCGCTCTTAATGATCCTTTGATCATGTCGCCTGCTTTTCTCATGAGCACTACTATCTCTGGACCCTCAACATTTTGTATGATATGTAATGCATATGCAGCCTCTTCTTGATCGATATTGTAGCTCTTCATCTCATCTTCATCATAATAGGTATAGAGCACTCATTCTTTTTGCTCAACCCTATTGAGCAATAGTTTGAGAAATCTCACAGCATTTAATGATCTTTTACGGATGAGATTATTTACTATGGTATCCTTGTCAGCACCGAGCTTAAGTAATTTCAATGCATTTGTGAATGTCCTTACATGATCATCTTCAAAAAGAAAATTTCCTGAATCAGAAGTGATGCCTAGGTAAAAATAGGTAGCAACATCTTTGTCATATAATTTCGGCCACCATTTATTTGTGATTTCAAATACTATTTCACAAGCACTTATACTCATGACATCCTTTATAATAACACTATGATCTAATACATTATCATCCAGATGATGATCAAATATCACTAGAGGTTTATTTGCAAAGTACTGAGGTTTTGCCTGGCTTAGAATTCCTATACGATTGAGTCAGGTGAAATCTACAAAAATCAGAAGATCATAATTTTTGTAATCAAAATTACTTTTGATCTTTTTGATCCCTTTTACAAAATCGAAGATCTTGCTTGGTTTGTTGGGTACGAAATAGCTGATATTTTTTTTCTGTTTTTCCAATAATCTCCCCAAACCAAGCATAGCTCATATACAGTCCCCATCTGGACTCATATGTCAAAATAGAGCTATTTTTTTTGCTTTTTCTATCATGTGTTTTGCTTTGACGATATTTTTATTCATAGCTATTATTTGTTAAGTAAAGCGTGCGCTTTTTGGATACCTTCTTCATTGAGCAAGAATTTTTTGTTGCTTATAGTGATCTCTTGATCTCCTTTGTGCGTTTGTACTAATGTTATAAGTTCATTTATTTTTTGTGCACTGTCAGGCAAAGTGAATGTAGTCTGTGTGTGCGGCGATGTCGATGATATTTCTTCAGCAGCAGTTTCTTCTGATTTTTTTTCTCCTCAGCTTTGCACTTCTGCAGCAGAATGCATTCTCAATGATTTTGCTTTTACTACTGTCATCTCTGGATCATACTTGCTTCCTGCTTGTTTGAGCAGGTGATCACGAGACATCTTGACTATCTTTTCTATACTGATTGATCTTCATTTAAATCCTGTAATCATCAGGATATCAAACTTCTTGAAATCCAAAAGCTCTCTCACAAAAATTTCTGTACTTCCTGAAATATCTTCTATCTGGATAAAAAATCATTTTTTCTTTGCTCTCTGGATGTTTTTGATATATCCGACTATTATCAAACTTCAGAAATTCTCTTTTTCCTTGAATTGCGAGATGAAATTATATCTCTTGATATACGTATAAAGTCCATCCAGTGGATTGCCTGATACAAATACCTTAAATACATCGTATTCCATCATCAGCCTTTCCATCATCGTGGTTATAAGTCATGGTTTGAGTGTTATTTTTGTACTCATTTCCATCATACCAAACAATCATCCTCCAGAATCTTTTGATCTTTTTGCCCATTCTAGGATTGTCTCACTATTTGCCAATAAGACTCCACGATCACCAAATTCATCGAATGCTCATGCCTTTATCAATCATTCTACAGATTTTTTATTGATGATGGGGGCACATCTTTTGATGAAATCTTCCAAACTTTTGTATGATCCATTAGTTTGTCTTTCTTTTTGGATTGTTTCTCCTATTTCAAATCACAACCCTTTTATACACAAAAATCATAATCTGATTTCATTTCAGATCGCTGCTACATGGTTGAAGGAATGATTCGTATGAGGAGCTAATACGGTGATTCCTTGGTTTTGCGCTTCAGATATATATACGCTCAATTCATCAGTATCTTCTTCTACCGATCTGATCAATGATGCATAGAACTCTACGGGATAATATGCTTTGAGATATGCATTTTGATATGCAATCATCGCATAGCATACGGAATGTGATTTGTTGAATGAATATGCTGCTGCAGGTTCTATCATCTTTTCATAGATATAGATAGCAGTCTCTTTTTTGTATTCCCTATATTCTTTGCATTTTTTCGTAAAATCTTTTTTGATCTGTTCGATGATTTCTATTTTCTTTTTTCCTATTCATCTTCTGAGAAGATCAGCTTCTGCAAGAGAAAATCACGCCATTGATTGCACAAGGAACATCAACTGTTCTTGATAGACAGCGATACCATAGGTAAGATTCATAATCGGAGCAAGATCTTCTACAAGTTTGATATTCTCTTTGTCAGTCTCTTCTTCTCCATATTTTTTTACTAATATCTCTCTAAGTTCCGGACTCATATAACTGATAGGCTCTTCACCATTTTTTCTTGCAATATAACTTGGGATGAATTCCATAGGACCTGGGCGATAGAGTGCATTCATAGCTACGAGATCGTTGACTGAATCTGTTTTTAACTTAATAAGAAACTTTCTCATTCAGGTTGATTCAAACTGGAATATCCCTGTGGTGTTTCCTGTCTGAAATACTTTCTGGAAAGTGAATGGATCTTCCAATGGGGGTTGAAATGAGGTATCTTCGAAAAAACGTGAAAACATCTCGGGAAGTTCCTTATGTTCTTTCTCATGTTTTTTTTGGATGATCTTGATGCAATTTTTGATGACAGATAGATTTCTGAGACCTAGAAAATCCATCTTCAATAATCATATAGTCTCCAATGTCGGTCAGTCATATTGACTTACGATGGTGCTCTCATTGTCTTTGATATATTGGACGGGTGAATATTTTGTTATCTTGTCGGGTGCGATGATGATACCACAAGCATGCATCCCAAGCTGCCTCATATTTCATTCCAATTTTTCTGAGAGCTCTGCTGCTTGTTTCACTTTCGCATCTCACTCATAGAGCGCTTTCAATTCTTCTGTCGCTTCAGGCGATCCTACCGCTTTGAGCAATGACATCTTATCCGGCATGAGTGCTGATATCTGGTTTGATTTTTCAAAGGGAACCCCAAGAACTCTCGCAACATCCTTGAATGCCGCTTTGCTTGCCATCTGCATATAGGTTCAGATAGAACTCACTTGATCCTGTCCATATTTTTGTGTTACATATTGTATGACTTTTTCTCTTTGCGTATCTTCAAAATCGATATCGAAATCTGGCATCGACACACGGGCAGGATTGAGGAATCTTTCAAATAGCAATCAGAATTGCAAGGGATCGATATCGGTGATCCTAGTCACCCACGCTAATATCGATCATGCTCCTGATCCTCTTCCTGGTCCTACGACAATCATATTCTTTTTTGCCCAACGTACAAAATCCGCTACGATAAGGAAGTAAGAATTGAATCACATCTCATTGATCACCTTGAGTTCATATTCCAAACGGTTGATATATTCTCCTAGATTTCAAAATCATTTTTGTCCTCCTACAGGTACAATCCACTTATCCCGATTATTTTCAAGATATTGTTTTTTATATTCAGTATATGTTTTGAGAGTTATCTCATGCAGTTCTTTTGGCTCAATCTCTTGTACCGGTTTGCTCAATACTCATTGATCTGAAATTTTCGTCATCTCTAAAATAGTCTCTTGATCCCACCCAAGGTCAAATTTATGATTTAATCATTTGTATGCGCGATAACGGAGTTCAAATTCATGAATATGCATGTTAATTAATTCAGAATTAAGAATTTAGAATGCAGAATTTAGAAGATAGAATTTATAATTTAGAATACAAAAAATATATACAGCTTTTTTATAGTTATTTAGTGGGAATTTTCAAACACAAATGCAGAGATTAAATATCTTTTCATTATAGAAAAACCCTGTCACGCAGTACTGCGTGGCAGGGTCATATTTATATCAGTGTGTGATTTATTAACCTGTAGCTCCTGCTCCAACAATTCATAATACCCAGAAGATCAAACTTACCATCATCCAAGATACTCCGATAAATACCAATCCAACAGCTGCTTGCTGTAAGATTTTGAATCCTTTCTTATATTTAGCATCGTCTCCAGCAGCAGTAACCATTTGGAAACCTCACATAAGCAAGATAACTAATGCAACCAATGCCAACATTCCTAATGCCCAGTTGATGAAAGTTTTGATAACAGTAATCAATCATCATCATTGTTGAGTTCCTACTCATGCAATACCAGATATTCCTGCTGTTTCAGCAGCATTACCGAAACCTGAAGGTGTTCCTTGTGCGAATGTCACCAAGCTTCCCAAGCTAAGTACTACAAATGTAAAAACAGATAAAGCTTTTAACGATAATTTTTTCATTTTTTCCTTTTTTTTAAAGAAGTTAAAAAGAATGATTTTTTGATATAATAGATTTATAGAATGCAAAATCAAGTTTTTTTCTACAAACCATATGTCTATGATACTATAAATTTTTATCCCTTTTGCAACTATATTTTATATTAGATATATGATGCACGATACATGATACAAGATACCAGGTATACATCATCAAATACTCGTGTTGAAAAAAAAATCAGAATAGCTACACTGTATCTTACATCTTTAATCTTGTGTCTTTAATGTTAAGATCTCCTTCATATCATAAAGATTTTGATCAAAATTTAGAACATTGGCTACAAACCAAGACTTTTTTGAAATATATAAAAGTGACTAAGGATTTTTATCTGCTCTGTTTTTTCTGATTCCTTTTTTTGATATTGATATTAAGATTATTTTTCCTTCAAATCATAGATCATAACTATTATGATGATCTTCTCAATAAGCAGCATGTAAGCGAAATATCACTTCAAGCAAAGAGAGGAAATATCTTCACTGATGATAAAGCGGAGAAGCATATCCAACTGACAGATAATATCACTATGTATAATATATTTGTGGATCCAAAATTTATCCGGGACAAAGAAAAATTTGTAAATACTATCGCTCCTGTAGTATATAAGCACTTTTGTGAACTCTATGGCATGAAGGAAGTCACCCAAACAGAATGTATACATAATATAGAACAGTTTACGCAAACACAAATCATTCCGACCAAACCACAATTTTTCTACTATGGAAGTTGAGTCATCTCTTCATGATATTATCTCTATGATCTGACATGATATGATATCCAGGTACAACAGATACTTAGTGGGTTCACTCCTAATACTGCATCAAGTCTCATCAAAACAAGATTGAATCAGATGATCTATATAGGAATAAAACCAAAAAATTATCTTGGATTTTTTGCCAATACCAATTTTCTTGCTGATCTCAAAAAACTTAATCTTGATTATATTGATATCCAAAGTACGAATTATGTATATATAGTGCCTGATAGAGTCGGCAGCATCAAGAAAGATATCGTACCATTACAAAAAATACTTGATACTTATGGATATCTCGGTAATTTCCCTAATCTCGAAAAATCATTTTATGCACAAGAAAATAGGTATGTAAAAATCATCTCTGATGCTAATCCTCTGATCGCTCAACAGATCAAAGATATCAAGCTCAAATATTATCAGGTACGTTCCAAGGATAGGATACCCCTTCTCCATTGACTTGGAATGGAATCTCATATCAAAAGATATTATCAATATGGATCCTTCCTTGCCAATGTCATGTGATTTGTAGATAAAAGCAATAATGCATATTATGGGGTGGAACAATATTTTGATACCCTGCTTCGTGGAAAAGATGGAAAAATAGTCTGACGTGCTTCTGCATGGGTTTGACCCGTAGGAGCCAATGAATTCCAATTGGAAGAAGCACAAGATTGAAATGACTTGTATCTTACTATAGATATCGGTATCCAAAAAGAAGCTGAAAGCATCATCAAAAAATATCACGACCTTCTTAAAGATGATTCAATCAGTGTATTGGTCTATGATCCTTTCAATGGACAAATCAAAGCTTCAGCAAGTTACCCTTCATATAATCCAAATAATTATAACGATGCATTCACCTTACAAGCTCTTGGTCCAGACTATTGATATATGGTAGATGATCTGAGTTATATAGAAAATCCTGTGTATATTCAGACAGGAGGAGAATATAGGCTTGCTACAAGCTATGAAAGAATAGATACCACTCTGCCAAAATATATCGCTAAAAATGGATATGGTCCGCAAGTATTAGTGGATAAAAATACTGCCATGGCCTATGAGCCTTGAAGCGTATTCAAAGCGTTTACTGTCGCTATAGGGCTTGATACTGATGAAATCAGATTCTATGATCCCTATAATGATCCAGGAAAAGTAAAAGTATGACAATTTACGATCAGTAATGCAGATAAGGTATGTATGGGAGATCGGAATTTTTTGCATGCATTCGTCTGGTCATGTAATATAGGAATGGTAAGAATAGCCCAAAAATTATGAAAAGAGATTTTCTATAATTATGTAGAGAAACTTGGATTTGGAAAAATCACTTGAGTTGAAGTCGCCAATGAAGATCCATGATTTGTAGAATGAGTGACTTCAGTCTCTGATGCCAGGTTTTTCAATAATACGTTTGGACAGTGACTTCTGGCTACTCCGATCCAATTGGCTGCAGGGTATGGAGCTATCGTCAATGGCTGATATTATGTGAAGCCTACTATCGTCAAATGAATCTTTGATACAAAAACCAAGACGTATTATCCCACTACTACAAAAATCATCAAACAGATTTTCAGACCAGAAACTGCAGAAGCACTCAAAATATGATTGTTTAGTGTCATGGATCAAAATTATGAATTAAAATATGCAAAAGTGGAAGGATATCAGCTGGGAGGTAAAACATGAACCTCACAGATCTCATATAAAGGAAAATATATGAATGGTATCTGATGGACCAATGGATCATTCGTCTGAATGATAACAAAAGACAATCCACAATATATCATAGTTGTCCAGGTACGTAGGCCAAGACAAAATCTACGATGATTCGCTACTGCAGGAAAAATATTCTGAGATCTAGCAAAATTTATCATTGATTATGCGCTTATTGAAAAGTAATTAAAATATTAAAAGATTTAGAATATTAAAATATTCAACAAAAACACTAACAAACAAAATCTTTTAATCTTAATAATATTTTAATCTTTTAATCCGATACATAGTAATTGAGTTGAAAACAAATATCGATTATATATGATTTGGTCAGTTATTTTATTTGTTATAAAAATATTATGTTTTGAAAATTATGAGAAATGAAAAAAATGTATGATAAGTACAAGACCTTACAAAAAGCTCTTAAAAACCTGGTTATCAGAGGGAAAGAAGGAAAATTCACATGATCAGACGGTACAGAACAGGATTCCATCGTCGTTGATATCAGCGGAGAGATGAAACTAAGAGAATTACATATCAATGATGATGCATTGTTGGATCCTTCAAAAAGATCTCAACTTGAAAATCTTCTTACTGCTTGTTTCCAAAAAGCACAAACTAAAGCACAAGAAATAGTCTGAGAAAAAACAAAAGAAATCCTTTGAGTGGATCCTTCTGATATGGCTAGTATGCTTGGGGGTGGAGGAATGCCGGGAATGAATTAAAATTAATTAACAATTAATAATGAATAATTAATAATGATGGTATTTGTTTTTTATAAAACAATATCATCATTTTTTTTGTTATAGAAAATCTCACTGATCATTATTTGCTAATGCATCAGATAGGCTTGATTGGATTTTTTGTTCTTCTTGTATGATTTTTTCTTGTGTCTTTATGGTTCCTTTAGAGCTTAGAAGGTCAAAGGGATCTTGATGTATATCAAAAATTTCATTCGATGAATTGTTCATGTTTCATGTCAGATATAAAAAATATTTTTGGAAAAGAGAGGTGGTTATATAAAATCTTATGTCTATTTCAATATTTTTTTTATTTTCTCTTGATCTTTTCTGCTCTGAGATATTTTATGATGATTTTGATAGACTTGTATTCTATGGTATTTAATAAGTCCTTACAGGTATCTATGATTATATCTAAGCGATCAAGTCCTTGATATTTATCACCGCCATCATTTTTTGAAAATCTGTTGATGAATTGGTGCGTCATATCAAAGAGCAATGTCCCTGCTTTTGCTTCCTGTTTATAATCTTTTATGCTGCTTGCATCCTCTCTCTGCATCTCTTGTTTGATGAATGCTTGATTCTCCGGTAAAGAGATGTCACTGTCTTTGAGCGGACTATATCGATAGACATCGAGCAGATTTTGAAGATGTTTGTAATGGCTTATACGTACTTCTTTTTTGAGAACAACATTGAGCAAATCTTCAAGGTTTCCGTTGAATGATTCTTCGAGCATTTTATCTATTGCATCTTTGTCTCAACTTTCCAACGCTTTGCTGATTTTTTCAAACATCGCTTCCATCTGTTCTTCCATTTCATCTTCCTGTTGCGCTCTGATTTTTTCTTGTTCTTGTAATGAGGGACGATCAGATCAGCTACCATGTGGTGTTCCATCTACGATGATAATCTGGTTGTTTCATTTCTCATCAGGAAAAACAACATATGCAACTCCATGCGCATCATTTTTTGTCACAGTGGATGTACTAGCCAAAAATCAGGAGATCACTCATGAAAGAAAGCCTGCCTTTCTGAGCAGAGCTATCGTGATGGTAGCAAAATCCGCACAGACTCCTGCTCGTTTCTTGTCTTCTAATTGAACATCTAATTCAGAATTTTTGTCTTTGAGCTCATCGATCCTCTGTTTGCAGATATACATTTTTTCATTTATGGATTTACCGTTTTTGAGAGCTACCACTTCCTTATTTTTCATATCATAATAACTATGGGTACGGACATACTGTTCTATTTTTATGAGTTGTTGTTTGGGTGCATCATTTTTGATGTTTTCAAGGAATAATAATTCTTCCTCGTCAAGTTGTGCCACCTGGTCGAGTAGATGTGTCGTGGTTTTCTTTCAGCTTCTACTATCCTCTTCCCCATGGATGCGTATGAATTGATGTTTGAATTGTTCATAGTGTTTGGTATTGATATCCTGTATTTTTGGAGAAAGCAGAGGTTGTTCAACAGAATATACGATCTCTTTGATGTGCTTATTCTCTACGCTGACGCTTGATATATTGAGTGCGTTGGTAGAGATTGTAAGGTCAATCTCTTTACCCTCAGCGGTGATTCATTTCACTCTTTCAGGAAGGATATTCGCATTGATCGTTTTGGGTAGAATCAATGATGTGTTGTATTTGATATTGGGAAGCGTGATGGTAATGATTTTTTTGGGACCGGAAATATCCTGCTGGAGAGAAAAATACACTTTTTCTCGTGCATGACTTTCTTCGTTATATGCTCAGGATATATTCGTGCTGATGATATCATCCAGTGTTCATCTGATCTGCATGATGGTATCTGAGCCATCAGGAGCTATTTCTCACATAGGATCAAATGATCATTGCATAGCATCAAATTTCTGCTCAGAAAGATAATCGGCGGAATCTATGTGTCCTCTTCGTTGGTTATCATTTCATCTCTTTCAAGATATCCCACGATAAAATGCATCTGATTTTTCATTTTCAATAAATGCTTCGGGAAATATCTTTCTACAGATATTTTTCGCTAACAATTCTTCGTTCTTATCTTTTTTTGCGGGAAGCGTATCTATAAAAAGCTGAGGCAGCTGTTTGATCATCTTGTTGAAATAAGAGGCTACTCATCATGATTGTTGGATATTTGTCTTGATTTTTTGTATTCATGTCTGGTTGTGAAGTACTAGGGATTGGGATTCTTCCTTGAGATATTTTTCTATCTTTTGTCTGTAGGTTGATAGATCTCAGGGTTGTTCTGCAAGCGGGATACAGAGATTGAGCAATTCAAGTTTTTTGTTTTCTTCATCAGTGATGGGTGTGATTGTTCCTGTGGAATTGATGACAAGTTTTTGAAATTCCTTATCTTTTTTTCAGATAAATATCGTCTGATTATTATGTTCTCGTGGTCAGTAGAGAAGATCATATTCATCTGACATTCTTTCATCTTTGCTATTGCATACCATAAATTTCTTTGTTTTTGTATCTATACCTATATCAAAAGATTTCGCTTTCTTGAGTCACAAGATATTTTGCATACGTCATTCTTTTTCTCCTAGATTTCTATTTATACCATACGCCTTGTCTCATTTTTTTGCCCACCAAAGAGCATGAGTATCATCTCTATCCTCTTGATAATGAATTTCAGTATAAGGTCATAAACTAGAATTCCCTTTATGAAGATAATAATCACTCCAATCATTGGTTGTGACATAAGTGAGTTCGTTATCTACCACATGCATATCTCCTATGTGTTTGTATGGTCATATTTTTATTCAACTATAATTAATATATTCGTCATCTTTATCTCTCATATGTACTGCTAGTGACCACCCAACAGCTATTATATTTTGTATTACAGCATTAGGAGGAATATCGTATTTTATCTTTCACTTTTCATCATATACACCCCATTTTCATCATTGTCTTGCAGAGAAGTATAATTCTCCTCATACATCTATGTAGTCTCCTATTTCCTCGTATCATATTCAATTTACTAAAATTCAACCTTTTTTTATATATTCTGTATCAAGACCTAGATCGAATTTGAAAACTATTTCTCAGTTTATAATTATTGGATCTGAAACTTTTTCTATTGGACTAAAATTTATAGTTTCTTCTACAACCACTTTTTCTTTCTGATCTCATTGCTGTTGTATCTGTTCTATTATATATACTCAGTGTTTCTTATCGTAGACAAGCGTAACTTTCTTTTCTCGTTCATCTCAAAAATGCTGCTGCAACATCTGTTCCAGCTCCGCTTTATTCTGTTTCTCTGCGAGATGGTTCCTCATGTGGAATATCGTTCAGAGGGGTTTGTAGATAGCATCTTTGAGATCTTTCTGGATTTTTTCTACGACTGCTTTTTCGTCATAAATGAGATTTAAAGGGTTTGCTTCGATGACATTGATCATGCTAGTAATATTCTCTGGGAGCATAAATTCATGTTCTTTTATACTCATAAATACTATTCATGCTTTATGAAAAAAATCGTGTACTTTTTTCTCTTTACTATAATAAAAATCATCTTTTGCTGGAGAAATATTTTTGACTAAATTATCGTAGATAGCTTCTACGACTCTTGTTTTGTAGTATTTCCCTGTATTTTTTATATTTTCAAACATATCTTCTGCGAGCCTCTCCCCTGCGGTTCTCGGGTCATTTGGATTTTCTATTTTGAACTTTTGGATTCTGAGATATTGGCTGTAGATGTCGTCCATCTCGTTCATAATTTTGAAACTGGTAGTGGAAGACGGAGATATATGGCGTTGGATTTTATTGATTACATTTCAATTTAAATCATGTAGTCGTTCAACATAAGATATATACATATGATCGAGTAGTTTTACTGTCTTTTTATTTATTTTGCTATGTGTTGGTCAGTACTGGTTTCCTCGCATTTTTTTATATACTTTTTCGTGTTTAACAAAAAATCTCTCGTTTCTTATAATCTCTATATACTCGCTTGGAGTGATTCTCAATTGTTCTGCTATTTTCAATCAATCTTCTATACTATGTTCAAAAAGTCTTCAAAGCAATTTAAGTACTTCTATATGGTCAAATGGGTCATTTCCATGATCTTCATTGAATGCTTTGATGTCTTGAAAAAGTTTCTTTTGTCTTTGTAATAATACTTGCAAATCGGGTGCGTTGAGGTCATTGAAGAGATCTTTTTTTTCTCAAGCAGATAAATTATCCAGCAATCAGCCTGTGTTGGAGGTGTTTATTCATGGTCTGATTGTCGCTATCGTCATGAGTGTGTATTGAAGTAAAAGATTGTTTTATTAAATCCTCCTCCCCGATTAATCGGGGCACCCCTCCCTGCCTACCGCAGGCAGGCTTTAAAAAGGAGGGCAAACAGATACGGAATATTTTTTTTTATTTCTGCAGCATCTCTATCATCAGATCTTGATGCCTGCTTTTGAGGTCATTGACCAATGTTTTTTTGTTCTCCATAAATTTCTGGATATCAAATCCATATTCTTCCAGCATCAATGAGGTATGATCCACTCCGATATAATGAGGGAGAATAACGTAGTCGGCACCTTGTTCGTAGAGTTTGATCGCTTCGTAGATGTGGTTGGATACAAGGATGATGATCAGATTTGGATTATTCTGTTTTGTGGTTTTGAGCAATACCATATTTTCATCAAATGCCTTTATGGTGCTGATGATCATTTTGCTCTTTTTGAGATTAAGCTCCTGGAGAAAATCTATATCGCTGATATCGCCATAGATACATGGAATCCTCTTCTTCTGCAAATGTGCGATAATACCTGGATGTTCATCCACTACGAGGATTTTTTTGTGTGTTTCATGGAGTTTGGTATAGATATTGCTTCCAAATCTTCCGTATCAGAAAAGCACTATTTCATACTCTTTTTTGTTGATTTTCTTATATTCCTGATTCCGCACTCAAGGCAATAAACTCAATACCGGTTTGAAAAAATGATAGATCTTCTCTCCATAGATCATAGAATAACTTGAACCTGCAATCGTAATCAACCCTACCAAAGTAATCATTGAGAGTATGCTTTCATCTTTGATATATCATGAGGTGATCCCCATTGCTATTATCAGGAATGAAAACTCGCTTATCTGGCCGAGTGATATTCCCGTCAGGAAATTATTTTTTCTTGTGTGACCGAGAAATCCAAGGACTATCATGGTGATGATCGGCTTGATGATGAGTACAAAGGCTACAAATATCAGAAGCGGTATCAGTGTAGAGATGTGTGTTGTTGAAAAATTTACATGTGATCCTAAGAGTACAAAAAAGATAACGATAAAGAAATCTCTCAATGGTTTGATCCTGCTGGTGATTTCAAATCTATATGATGAACTAGCCAAAGTTATTCATGCGACTAATGTCCCTATTTCTATCCCAAATCCAAGCCGATAAAATAACGCTCAGAGAATGAAACATCGTCCTATTGAAAACAAGAAAAGATATTCTTGGGATTCTGCGATTTTTTTGGTTACTGCGGGGATGAAATATCTGCTGATGAGATACATACCGGCAGCGAGTCCTATGACTTTTGCTATCAAACTTATGATGATGATTGATGATGATGCATGTTCTATGCTTTTGAACGTTGCCATCCCTAATATCAGGAGCATAACGATCAAATCTTGGACGATCAATATTCATATGCTGAGTCTTCAAGAAGTGGATTCTATCTCTTCCCTATCTCCCAAGAGTTTCAAGACTACGATAGTACTACTAAAAGCGAATCCTATGGCCAAAAATACTGAAGTCATGGTATCAAATCAGAGCATTGTTGCTAGAAAGTATCCTAATCCTCATGTAATCAATACTTGAAAAAATCAGGCAATGACTGAAGTCTTACCTAAATCTTTGATAATCGTAGGATTCAATTCCATACCCACGATAAAAAGCAGCAAAGCGATACCCAGATTTCCAAATGACTGGAAAGCCGTATTTGCTTGGAGCAATGAGGGAATAAAAAGACTGATAGCCGTACCTGCAATAATATATCAGATAATCATAGGCTGTTTGAATGCCTTCATTATGCCCATACTAATGAGCACGATTCAGATTACAATACTGAGTGAGGTAAATACTTGTTCTGCCATATTTTGTATCATATAAATAAACACTATAATTATACTCGAAACTGTTTATTTGTCAAATATTAGTTAATATAATATATCTATTTGACTTATATCTATAAAATTATACTGGAGGTTATTTTATTCTTGGAAAGTTCTTGAAAAGTTCTTGGGAAATTCTTTGAGTATCCTGATTTTATTATTATGATGAGTCTGCAACTTTCTTTTTTCTTTTTTTACCCTTTTATAATATAGATTATGGTAGTGAAAAGCACATTTCATGGTGAATTCATGTATTATGAAAACATCAATGGCAAGGAGAAAAAGCTTACAAAAGAATTCACTGATCCTAAGAAATTCAATGAATTCATCAAAAAACATCCTACGCCAACTTTAGGAAGCTTGTTTGGGCTTGTGGCATCTAGCAAAAAGGCTCTTCCCTCCAAAAAACCTGCCACGGCAGGTAAACCTGCACTAGCAGCAAAAAAAACTGCTAAAAAGAAAAAATAAGTATTTTCTCGTAATTTTTCATCGCTAAAAAGCACGTATATCCTTTATTATATGTGCTTTTTCTTATTTTTATCTTTTTTGTTTTTTTGTCAACCGTTGATGATGGAAAAGCGTTGAATTTTTATTCTTTTTTGCTATATTTTTGCTGTTGAAAAGCATACTAAAACTTTTGAGGCTATTGCCTTGAAGTTTTTTTGTCTGAGAAAACTTTATATTATTATCATAGTCTATGAGAGAAGACGATAAAAAAATCATCGCTACATGAACTGTCGTACCGCATTCTGTCGAAGCTGAAATCTCTAAATCGTATATAGAATATGCGATGTCCGTGATCGTATCACGTGCCTTGCCGGATACTAGAGATGGATTTAAACCGGTATTGAGAAGAATCTTGTTTGCTATGTACCAGATGAATAATTTTTTCAATCAGAAACATAAAAAATCTGCAAGGATTGTCGGAGAAGTAATGGGAAAGTACCATCCGCATGGAGATAGCAGTATCTACGGAGCGATGGTGCGTATGGCTCAGCCTTGGCAGTTCAGATATCCATTGGTTGATGGACAAGGTAACTTTGGATCCATCGATGGAGATGGAGCTGCGGCGATGAGGTATACGGAAGCGAGATTGACTAAAATAGCTGAAGAGATGCTTACTGATCTCGAACAGGATACTGTAGACCGAAGAGATAATTTTGATGGATCACTCCAGGAGCCTATCATGCTTCCTACAAAATTTCCAAATCATCTCTGTAACGGTACTATGGGTATCGCAGTAGGTATGGCGACAAATATGGCACCGCATAACCTCAATGAAGTACTTGAAGCATCACTACTCCTTTTGGAAAAGGAAGGTAAAAAGGATAAAAAATGAGAACCTATCGTAGTTTCTATCGACGATATCATGGAAATCATCAAAGGTCCTGATTTCCCTACATGAGGTATTATCTATGACAGCAATAATATCAAAGAAGTCTATAAAAAAGGAAAATGAGGTATCATCATGAGAGGAAAAGCTCATGTGGAAGAAGATAAGCATGGAAATATCATCATCATCGATGAAATCCCCTATTTAGTGAATAAATCCCTTCTTGTCTCAAAAATCAGTGAATTAGTCATAGATAAAAAATTGGAAGGTATCTCAGATATGAGAGATGAATCAAGCAAAAACAAGATCAGAATCGCTCTCTATCTCAAGCCAGGTATTGATGCCAATAAAATTTTGGTAGAGCTTTACAAATATACGGAATTACAAAGTGCATTTAATCTCAATAATGTATCACTTGTAGAATCTGGTAAACAACCAAGACTTCTGAATATCAAGGATCTCTTGATGGAATTTGTCACTTTCAGAAGATCAGTAGTGTACCGCAGATCAGTATTCCAACTCAATAAAGCAAAAGATAGATTACATATCCTTGAATGATTGAAAAAGGCTGTAGATGTCATTGATGCTGTGATTGAAACGATCAAAAAATCTGAAACCAAACAGGATGCGAAAGATAATCTGATCAAAAAATTTGATTTTTCTGAGATGCAGGCTGAATATATCTTGATGATGAGATTACAATCATTGGTCGGTCTAGAAATCAAAAAAGTCATAGATGAAATAGAAGAAAAGAAGAAGCTTATCGAAGAACTTCAAGCTATCATCGATCATCCAGAAAAACTTGATGGAGTGATAAAAGATGAAATCAAATATATGAAAAAACAATATGGAGATGAAAGAAAAACTGAGCTTTCTCAAGATCTCAGCGTATATAATGTCTCTGGAAGCCTCAAAGCATTTATGGACGCTGCGGACAAAGTCAAAGAAGATGTAATCGTACGGATCGGTAATGATTATGGTGTCAGAATCTTGTATCAGTCTAGAATACAAGCAATACCTGATGAGACTATGGATCTTATCTACACTCACAATCAAGATAAACTTATCGTGATCACTGATATCGGTGAATTAGTCGTTCAGAGATTGAAAGATTTCGGTAGTATCCTAATGAAACAGAATGCAATAAATCTCAAAGAGCAATTCTGACTCAAAGGAAAGATCATCTTCGCTAAGACACTCCATTTCGACTATCAACATCTTGTATTCCTCACCAATCAAAATAGCACAAAAAAAATCAAGAAAGAGCTTGTACTCTCATTCAAGAAATTCCCTACTGTAATCATGAAACTTGCAGAAAAAGAAAAAATCTTGAGCGTAGAAGCAGTAAATGACACTGACAATATTGGTATCTTGACTAAACATGGATGGATGCTCCTCTACAAGAGCAGCGATCTCAGACCTATGGGAAAGACTGCAGGATGAGTCAAATCCATTGAACTTCAAGAAGGTGATGAAGTGGCTAATATGTTCTTACATAAAGGAGAACCGTTTATCCTGATCCATGCCAATAAAAATGGAAAACTTCTCAATCTTGATGATCTCAAAATACGAAAGAGGGCAAGAAAGGGACAAGTAGTCATGACAGGTAAAGAAATCCTTGAAGGCGGAATCAGTATCATAGAATGAGCGATCAGACTCAGATTTAAGGATAGCACAATCAAGACCTTGCATTCCAATGATATTCATCTTGATGAAACTGATACTCCATTGGCAAAGATGGTTGATAAAGATATTGATGTCATCTACAGACCACGAGAAGAAAAAGATGAAAACCTTAGATATAAGGAAGAAAGAAAAAAAGCTGAAAAAGAAGCTGAAAAAATGGAAAAATGAATCGCTGATAGCGAGGATACAGAATCAATAGAAGAAAAAGAAGATAGTACTGATGCCGAATAATATTTATCATCTCCCTCTTGGTGCATGCAAAAGAAACACATTATTTTTCTCATTGCCTTAAATATCTGTCTTGTATTTTTTGGAGGTATCATCGTATGGTCAATGACAAAAAGTAGGCTTGAAAACCTTGGAATATCTATGGAATCTCGCATCGGCAATCAAGTGAGTGACATAAAAAAATCTAATTTCTTGGCATTGCAATCCTCTCTTATAGATGTCATCGCTACAGCCAAAAAATCGGTTGTAAGCGTGACTATAAGCAAAGATGTGAAATTTTATGTAGAGGATCCTTCTCAGGTCAATGGGCCAGGAAGCGTACAGCAACAAACAGCTAAAGTAGGTGGATGAAGCGGTATCATTGTCTCCAAAAAATGATATATTTTGACTAATAAACATGTAGTACAAGATACTACCGCAAAATATTCTGTCGTATTGTCCGATGGGAAAAGCTATAATGTAGATAAGGTTTGGTTTGATGATAACTTGGATTTAGCTGTTTTGAAAATTATAGATACTGCATGAAAATCCGTGACTGATTTGGATGTGGCTAGTTTACTTCCTATGGATGCTCAAGTGGAAGTCGGTCAATTCGCTTTGGCTATAGGAAACGCATTGTCTAAATATCCAAATACTGTGACTATGGGTATCATCTGAGGTAAAAATAAACAATTCACTATCAATAAAAATAATCTGTATATCTGACTCTATCAAACGGATGCACAGATAAAGCCTGGAAATAGCGGTGGTCCTCTTCTTGATATCGAAGGCAATGTATTGGGTATCACTACAGCTATCGCAGAATGAGAAGGCACTGCCTTTGCTTTGCCGATAACCAAGGAATTTATAGAAAGCACTATCAAATCCATAGAAGATTTTGGAAAAATAGCCAGACCTATCATCGGTATCCAATATGTAGATATCACTCCTACTATCAAAAAAGAAAACAATATCACTCTAGATAACGGTATCTACATCAAAGACGTCATCACTGATTTGCCAGGATGGCAAGCTGGAATTAAAATGGGAGATGTTATCATGAGTATCAATGATAAAGAGATCACCAATCAGTTACCGTTTCTCTATCAGCTTTATACCTATGTTCCTGGGCAAACTATTTCTTTAAATATCCTTAGAGAAGGGAAACAACTCGTCTTACCTGTACTTTTGGGATGAAACACCCAATAAAATCTCTTATTTTTTCAAAAATCAGCTAGTTATCTCATTATTTCTATAAATGTAAATCTCAATACTCTTGATACATCAATAAAATTTGAAAATAGACGCTTTTTAGGATATAGTTAATTATGATCATTTATTTCATGAATTGATACTATGCCTACCTATATACCTGATTCTCTTATCAATGAGATCGAAGAACTCAAGGAATTGTGAAAATTTGATGAAGCCATCAAAAAGGTCAACACGATCCTTTTTAGGGATCCCAACAATGAAGATGCACTTTTGCAAGTGACTGATATCCAATATAGGAAAGGTGAAATAGGAAAGGCTACCAAAGCTATAGATTTTTTGAATGCAAGAAAAAATAATACTGATCCCCTTGGACTCTATATCAAATGAGTTCTTGAGATGGAAAAAAATCATCGGATGGAAGCTAAAAAATATCTTCAACAAGCGCTTGAACTCACTAAAGCAGAGAATCATGAAATACTCAGATGCTATGGGCTCTGCGAATATCGGTATGGTAATAGGGAAAAGGGGTTGAATTTCCTCAAAGATGCTTTTCATATCAATAATACGGATGCTGAAGTCATCTATAATCTTATAGAACTCTATATCCTTGAACATAAATATAAGAAAGCAAAAGACATGATAAAATATTTCTATAAACATCGTGAAAAACTACAGACCATCGACAAAGCTTTGGATTTCTATGATAAAAAGATCTCTTTATTCGAAAAATTCATCACTACCCAACACATGTTCAAAAAATAACATTTATCATCTTATATAGTATGTAATGCTAAAAAATTCAATCTCAAAATTTTTTAAACATGATCTCGGTACTCTTCTCAAAAATTCTTGGGCGAATGTTTTTGGAGTGAGTATTTTTATCTGATTTTTATTGTTTCTCTTAAATATATTCTTGTGAGTATCACTCTATGCTAACCAATTCACAGGTCAGCTCAAAGATAGACTTGGTATGTATTTTTACATCAAGGAAGATACTACTCAAACTAATGAAATCTATAAAAAAGTCATTGCGCTCAAAGATGAATTGGAATCTAACTGACTTAAAGTCATGTTCTCATCAAAAGCTGATGCATTAGCGTTTTTACAGAAAAAGATCCCTGATGTCGTAAGTAATTTCCAAAAGTTTGGTATAGAAAATCCATTACCAGCGACACTGTATGTAATGTTTGATAATGATAGCAAATATGAATCACTCAAAACTATTGTACTTAAAAACAAAGATATCATCCTCAATACTAAAGATATAGATGCGGGATCAACTCTTAAACAACAAGAAAATAGAGTTCTTACCATTATCAATCTGAGTAACTTTGTCGTCGGGATGTCCTATATCATCATCGCTATCTTATTGTGTATAATCATAGCATTCTTAGGTTTCTTGCTCAAAAATGTTTTCTACACTTTTCATAGGGAACTTGAGGTGAAAAAAATATTATGAGCTACCTATAATCAAATCATGCAAGGATTTGTCGCTCTTACGATAAATGTACTCGGATTTTCATTTCTTATCTGTTTAGCTTTACTCTTAGTCAGCTGAATCACTATCAATTATTATGTATATAGTCTCTTTAATGTAACACTTTGGAGTATATTCAGCAATATCCTTTTGGTTCTAGGAGTATTCATAGGAGAGATTGTTGTTATTGCTTGAATGGGATTTGGATTTTCATATTTCTTTGCACGTGCACTTAATAAAAGATTATAAAATAATTTAATATAAAAAAACAGACAAGCTCTAATGCAAGTCTGTTTTTTTAAAAAAATATTTTTTTCCTTCGGAGACTG
>AMFJ01033965.1_pt1 | contig 88969 bp, 62 predicted proteins | sample 427208 | NCBI WGS metagenome assembly AMFJ01 (sample SAMN02954298, study PRJNA114691) | groundwater metagenome | biome: aquatic; feature: subsurface aquifer; material: sediment; isolation source: subsurface aquifer sediment | place: USA: Rifle, CO | collected 2008-08 | reverse complement strand
TATTTTTTCGTTCCTGTTGGCAGCGGTTCGCAAATTTTAGGAGTCTACCTTGGCCTTGCAGAGATGAAAAGAGCCGGAATAATAGACAAGATGCCTAAGTTGATGGCAGTGCAAAGCAATAAGTGCTGCCCGCTCAAGGATTTTGTCGAAGGCAGGCCCACCCCTATTTCTTCTCATAATCCATCCATTGCCGAAGGCATCGCCATCCATAAACCTGTGAGAATAAAACAGATTATTGATGTTGTGCAAAAGACAGGCGGCGATTTTGTTACCGTGGACGATACCGATATAATTGAAGCTTTGAAAACCTCAGCCCTGCAAGGAGTATACATAGAGCCCACTTCGGCAGCGGCCGTGGCGGCGCTTAAACAATATGCCGGAATTATCGGAAAGAACGAAAAAGTAGTAGTCTCTCTCACCGGAAGCGGATTAAAAGCATCATCGAAAATTGAATCACTGCTCGATAAAAAATAACTCGTCTCTGCTTATACAATGGGCCTTAACTCCATAAAACTTTTCTGTATCCCCTACTCAGGCGGAAACGCCTATTCATACTCTGAATTCAAAAAATTCCTTCCGGAAAACATTGAGCTCTGTAATCTGGAATTACCCGGAAGAGGAAAAAGAATTTTAGAACCGTTGCTTGGCAGCATTGAAGAGATGACCGAAGACCTGTTCCTTCAGATTGAAAATAAAATTGAGGGTAAGTATGTGATATTCGGCCACAGTCTTGGAGCTTTGCTTTCGCTCACTCTTTGCCGGTATATTGCGAAAAAGGGGCTGAACCTTCCGGTAACTCTTTTTGTATCGGGACAAACAGCAGCATCATTAATGAAATCCGATGATACATTTGCTTTACCCGACAATCTTTTTTTAAATATGCTCCGGAAAATGGAGGGCACTCCCGAGGAACTGCTAGCCGACGAAAGTTTTGTCAAGTATTTCCTCCCGGTTATAAGGGCCGATTTCAAGTCGATATCTTGCTACAAGTACGAACCTTCCGATATGCCTGTTAAAACACCGATTGCTGTTTTACTCGGTACCGGGGAAAATATTAGTAATGAAGATGCATCTGCCTGGCAACAAGAAACCAGTTTGTCAATCTCCATCCATAGATTTGAAGGCGGTCATTTTTTTATTTTCAATAATACTTCTGAAATTTGCAGGCTTATAGTCGATAAAATTAATGAATCAATTTAAACCATGATAAAGGTCTATTTTGCAAATACCGCCATTATTCAAAAAGCCGATCCGGACTGTTTGAAATCTCTATTGTCTCCGGAATCGAAGTCAAGACTGGCAGGCCTTAAAAGAGATGTCGACAAAAATCTGTTGCTCACATCTTCTGTTTTATTGGCACAAATGCTGTTTGAGAACGGCTATGAGAATTATAAAGCCTGTAACTTGCAATACAATACCACCGGAAGACCCTTTTTCCCCGATTCCCCCTTCGATTTCAACATTTCACATACCGATAATTGTGCTGCTGTTGTTTTCTCGGAAAGTTGCCGGGTAGGTATGGATATTGAGAAAATTAAAGAAGTAGATCTTCTGGATTTTGAAAACATCTTTTCAAAAGAGGTGTGGAACATTATACATTCATCCGGCAACAAAATCAGAAAGTTCTATTATTACTGGACCCAATTGGAAAGCGCCATAAAGGCAGACGGCAGAGGACTTTCTCTTGTTCCTTCCGGGAATATTGAAATTAGGGACGACCGTGTTTTAATAGACGGAACAAGTTGGTTTTCCCACCACAATGATATCTGCACGGCAATATCTTGCTGTATAGCTTCAGATAAAGAAGAAAAGAATATAAGTTTCCGGGAGCTAAACTCTCTGTTTGGCGTTGAATTTTTTCCCTGAAATCCCTCTTTTTGAAGCAATAATAATGTAAATAAGCGGAAATATGGGTGTGAAGAAAATTGAAAATATAAAGTTCATCCAAAAACCGATATAAGTTCTTCTCCCCAGCATCCCTACAATAAAACAGATAAAGACATAAAACAATCCTAATATCATATCAGATATTTTTTTCAATTAGTAAATTAACTGATGCGGAGCCGGAAAAACCCCGCATCAATTTTATGTGGTTTTTTGAATTAAGCCGACTTAATATTCTCAGCTACTGTTTGACCTTGTTTGTATAAATCGGCGAAATAGTCCTTTACTTTTTGAGGATCAAAATTTAAAAATGTTCCGCCTGTTGCAAAGTGCTGTATAAATACTTTTCCAATTGCCCAGGTTGCAGCTCCTGAGTATATCGGCATGGACAAAGAACCAAGAAAGCCAATAATTGGAATTGATTTTATAAAACTTGTTAATGTGCTTCTTGTGAGTGCACCGGCAGTAATACTTCCCAGCAACGCTGCTATTATCGACTTGCCTGCGTTTTCTGAAAATTTTACATCATAAATCTTTGAAATTTCGCTCAACATTTTTAGCTGTACTCCTGAAACTGTTGCCATATCCAGGACCGGAACAGGTATCAAACCTGCGCCCATAGACCAGTACATGTACTTTTTAACAACCTTTCCGGCAAGATCCAGCTTTAATTGATCGGGCTCAACGGTTGGGTTCTTTGACTCTTCCATTGTTGGTTCTTCTTTCTTTTTTTCCATAATACCAAAATTTTAAATTTTGAGAAATATTTTAAATTACATGTAATTTATTTTACAGTTGACTTTCGGGTATAAGTAATAACATGCCCCATTTGTTAACTTTAACCGAAGAATAAAATGCCACCCAATCCTTGCTCTTATGAAATACACTTATCTCTTTTATCCCTGATATTCCCTTTTGCAACTCTCTCCCTATTTCCCTCAGTACAGGCAAATTCATTTCTGTAGCCAGAGAGAATATTGTTTCGTTGTATATCCAATTTTTATCCTGCGCCGCTATTATTGTTCCATTTTCCGATATTAATATTGCATGCCCTTTCATTACATTGCCAATCGATTCTACTGCTTCTTTAAGCCATTCAATCGAGACGTCAACAGTAACTATTCCCTGGAATATCTCTTTATTTCCGTCGAATTTATAAAATGGCACCGAATAAGTGGACATTAAAGTGTTTCCGCCACCTTCGTCGAAATAAGGTTCGCTCCACACAGGTTTCTTAAGCGTTTTTGGAATCAGATACCAGTCCTTGTAAAAGTAATTGTAATCCGGATCGTTTAAATTTGTGTTAACAATAGAATCTGCACTTCTAAATACATACGGGGAAAAGTAGAGGGAATCTTTGTTGAACTTATATGGTTCGAATGCAATTGCTCCCCCGAATAACTCTTCGTTGTTAAACAGAACCGATTGCATTAAAATATTCATTTCTTCCAATCCGGCATTGTGAAACTCCATTATATAAGCCAGGTCCTGAGGCGTTTTCTGAGCAGATTCCATAATGGTATTTATCCTCTTTACCTCTGCTAACAGACGTTCCTTATGATATTCAATCCTTAATTTTTTTCTGAATATCTCTTTATACGCCATCTCTCCTGCAAAAAAAAGAATGTAACAACCGAAGATTGATAATACAATGATTATAACCCTCAGAGAGTTTGCTTTAATATTATTTATGCTACTCATATTTTATTGTACCTCTAAAAAAATCGTTGAATTCCGGTATGGTGTCAATAAACTTGTTTTTTCTAAGAAACTTGGCAGTATTAATGTAGTCCGATTCCAAAAGTTCCCCTGAAATTACATTTTTACCCGGAGGCTGAATAAGGTCCTTCATGGAATTAAGCATCCACTTGGAATGAGACAAATTATCCCTGAATGTTCCAATTTTTTGATATGCCCTGAGTACTTTCAAAGTTTCATCCGGATGCAAAAGAGCATAACTCCAGCCTTCCAGTGATGCTTTAACAAACTTTTCGCATAAGTCAGGATCGTCTTTGTAGGTTTGCTCCATGCAATAAATCCCGTCTTCGGGAAAATCCATTCCAAAATCTCTGAAGTAAAACACATTTAATTCATTTGAATCTATTCCAAAATTTATAAGGCTATTATATTCATTGTAATACATCACAGCACAAATGTCTACGGCGTCCTTTAGGAATATGTTGACGCCCTCGTTTATGTTAATGACCTCCGCCGAAATATTATGTTTTTTTAGAAAACCGGATGTAAGTTCGACCAGGACGGTTCTCCAGACAGCAATTTTTTTCCCTCTGAAGTCATGTATGGTTTTAATGCCGGATGATTTTTTTGTAACAAACATTATTTCGCTTCGTTGAAAAATCTGTCCAACGTTAACTAATTCGGTGCCTTTTGCTCGTTCTCTTAAAGCAGACGATAAATACATGATTCCAAAGTGCGCCTTTCCCTCTTTTAAATATGCAGGTACATCCTTGGAGAATCCTCCGCTGATTATGTTTACATCTAACCCGTATTTTTCATAAATTTTCTTATCCTTTGCCATATAATACCCGGCAAACTGAGGCTGAGGTACCCATAATGGCAAAAAGTTCACCTTTTTCAGAGCCTGATTTTGTGGATAAACCAACTGAGCAGACGATAAAAACAGTGCTACAAGAAGAGGAAATTTAATTTTCATTTCGGGTCATTTACTTTTTTTCATCTGTATTTAATAAAAGAGGCAAGCTCTTTTCGTCGGTTCCCATGAGTATTATTTTAGAATTTGCCGACTTGGCAAACTCAGAAGTAACTTCCAGACCCTTCCATTTTAAAATTGGTATTTTGGAAATCTCTTCAAAACTCTTGATACCTTCGGCTTCAATAGACTTCCTCTTTCTCTCTTTCTCTTCGACAATGAGTCTATAATCAAACTCGTATGATAATTGCTCGGCGACCATCTTCTTCTCAATGGATTTAGAGACAATATCTGGAAGACTTATTCTTTTTATAAGGTAATCGTCTATAACTATATTTCTTGTTATAAGTTGCTTGTTTAAGTAGTATTTTATTGTCGATTGAATAACCAGCGACGATATTTTATACAGCTGTTCAGGAGTGTAATTGCCAATAATTGACATAGATGCCGATTCTACCTCCGGAGCAACAAATGTTTCGGCATAATTTACACCCAGGCTTTTATGTATTTGAGGGATTGAGTCGGGGATTGCATAAAACCTGTAAATGAATTCAACACTAATTGAAAGTCCTTCGGCTGAGAGAATTTGCATTGTATCCCGCCTTGTTTGAATACGGGTATTGTATATGTACATTCTATCCCATGGCCAGATTACTTTAAGTCCTTCTCCATAACGTTCGTCCAGTTGAGTCCCGTAAAATCTCGACCACCTTATTCCTTGCTGGCCGGAATCCAGAGAAATAAACATTTTGTTCCAGAATATGGCAATAAAAAGAACAAAAACCAGTAAAGTCATTGACATTCCTAATGTATGTCTGTCCCAGTAGTCAATAATTGCCCCTTTTACAACTCTGTAAAGTCTGCCGGTTTCTTTAAAAAATATTTTCATTTTTGAAATCACTTACAACCCTCCTTAAAAATTCTGTTTAATTAATTCAATAATCAAATCATACAATTTCCCCGTAATCCATTTTGATAACCCTATCGGCCAAATTAAAGTAACGGTCATCGTGACTCACGGCAATTACGGTTTTACCTTCGGTTTTTAGCTTCTTTAATAACTCTTCGTAGAAGTAGTTCTTAAACTGCGGATCCTGATCTGCTGCCCATTCGTCAAAAATATAGATTGGTTTGTCTTCCAGAAAAGTAACAATCATTGCAAGACGTTTCCTTTGCCCGGTAGATAAATTAAGTTTTGTAAAATGGTTTTCCCTGTATTCGGTTTTATTGTCTATCTGCATCAGTTTCAACAATTCATTAATCCTTCTGGGATCTATGTTTTCCAATCCGTAAAGTTTGTTGAACAAGTGAAAATCATAAAATATTGCCGAATACAATTCACGATATTCAAGATAATTATTATCATCAACAATTATGTCGTCTACATAAATATTCCCCGACTTCGGCTTGTAAAGCATAGTTAGTGCCTTTAGCAAAGTAGTTTTTCCACACCCGTTTCCACCTATAAGAAAAATAATTTCGCCTTTTTTTATAGTCAAATTTATTGGACCTATAGAAAATGACTCATCGTTTTCCCGGTTATGGTACTCAAAGCAAAGATTGTTAAGTTCAATGCTGCCAAAGCCGGTAAACCTGTTCTCTCCGTTTATTGGCTGCACTTCCAGCAGATTTAACTCTTTATCCAACTCTCCTTCCAGGTTATAGATATTGGTAACTGCAAGATTTACTTTCTCGTAATATGGAATCATCGACACAAGGGAGTTTAGAGGACCTACTGCAAATAACATCGCAGTGGTTGTGCTTATAATATCCTTTGAAAAGCCTTCGCTTAGCTGAGGAATAACAAATACAATGGCTCCAAGAATTATATAGATAAACGCTTGAGAGAAGACCATGTTTACAGAAAATAATGAACCTGTCTTGACCTTTAATTCCCGAACATGTGAGGAAATGTCTGTATAGTGGGAGAACAAATCGTTGCCTTTTTTTCTGTTAAGTTTTATCTCTTTTAATCCGTCGATAATGTCTGTAAGCGAATTGAAGTATTTAATTTCGGCCTTATTGGTTTCAATGAGTTCTCCTGTGATTTTTTTATTGTTTTTCTGAAAAACAAGGACCCCCAGCCCGGTGAGAACTACAAGCAAAATTGCTGCAGTGAGAGAGAGGTATGCAATATATGCAACAATAAATATCAGTAAAATAGCCGATTGTAGGGCTGTAATCAGAAATGCCGCTGTTTGTGAAATTAGAGATGTTTCCTGAGTGAGCCTGTTATAAATCTCTCCCTTTCCAATGATTTCAATGTTTAACAAATCTGTGCGGCGAATCTTGTCGGATAGTCTGATTCTGATGTTATGAAGTGTTTGTTCAATTATTATAATTCCCTCTGTAAGTATGAATTTTTGCGAAGTGATAAAGATTCCAACAACGGCAACAAACATAAGTAAGGAGCTGAAGGTGAACTTGCCCTCTGAAGAATTTTGAGCTGCAGAATTTATTAAAGCTATCACTCCTGCGCTGGACATTCCAGATACGCCAGTCAGCAGTAATAGCTTACCCAGAGGTTTGTCGTATTCCTTTTTAAGAAATTGAATAATCGTCATTGTCAGAATTTACATGTCAAATTCCTACTTGTCCTTTTTGTCGTTCATTTCGCCTGCAACTTTCTTCCCCTCTTCGAATTTAGAGAAAAAGTAATCTTTTACTTTAACAGGATCGAAATTAAGAAAAGTTCCGCCCGATTCGAAGTGTTGAATAAATGCTTTGCCAATTGCATACGTTGAAGCTCCCGAAAACAGAGACATAGATATCCCCCCCATAACAGTTCCCACTACAGGAATCATTTTCAAAATACTGCCAACGCCTCCTCGTGCCAGAGAATTTGGAACAATCGATCCCAAAAGAGCGCTCACTATCGATTTCCCTTTGTTTTCGCTGAATTTAATTCCATAGATATCTGAAATGTCTTTTAGCATTTTAAGCTGAACGCCGGATACAGCAGCAATGTCTACAAACGGAACAGGAATAAGTCCGGCACCCATAGACCACCACATGTATTTCTTTACAAGATCATTTGACAAGTCTAGATTCGACTTTACAGGGTTTTCGGTAACAACTTCTTTTTCCATAACATATTTTATTTTTGTTAGTAAATATCAAAATAATTATAAAAATAAGCGCACTTCTGAGTTCTATCCTTCTGATTTGGTGTGAAGTTACAATTTTGTTTTTTTAACATCAAATTTTTAATTAATGTTTTTTTATTTAGTGATTGTTTCATTTAAAATTTTCCAGTAAATTTTCAGTAAGCAGGGCATTTCTCTCCAGATTTGGCTGTTTTAGCATATCCATATGGCCTCCATATCCCTTCATGGCTACGAATTTAAAAGTTAACTCATTCCAGGCGCTTCTGCTTACATTTTTATTGAAATCTGTTATTTCGTCTTCCGCTTCAATCTGAAACACAGGACAGTTTACGGGTTCAATCTCTGCGCGGGCATTAAGATATCTCCGGTATGCCATAATTTTATTTAAGGCGGAATCTTTGATCTCTTCATCCATAAACTCCGCGTGATTTTGCTCGATGTATAAAACAGCATCGTTCAAATACTCTTCTTCGCTCCAGTCAATCTTTTCGAGTTGCCTGTAGCTGTCGAGCAATATTATACCGCCAACTTGCCGTCCCTGCTTTTGGAGTTCAAGCGCAACATCATAAGCCATATTTCCTCCGGCTGAATGCCCGAACAGGTAGAACTCTCCCTCTTTTTGCAAATCAAGTAGTATTTTTGCCATTGATACTGCAGGAGCAGAGGACTCAATAAAGTTTATACCATAAACAGAACACGTATCAATATATCTGGCAAATTCCATATATGCAAATGAGTAACCAATTCCCGGAGGCATAAAAAACACTCTTTTCTCATGCTCATCATTTAAAAGAAGAACATCGGTTCCCATGGTTTTAAGCTGGACATCTGTATTTAATATAATCCGGGCCATTTTTGCTATTGTTGGTTCGGTGAATATTAAATTCAGATATGTCTTTTTCCCAAGACGCTTCTGAACTTTTGACATCACTTGAATTGCCTTGATTGAATTCCCTCCAATTTCAAAGAAATTATCTCCGGATCCAATTTTATCCAGATGAAGTATCTCTCTCCATACCTCTGCTATGGCTATTTCTGTGTCCCCTGCAGGTTCTGTAAATGATTCAGAGTATTGTCCTGCTTCGAGCTGCGGTTCCGGAAGGGAGCGCAAATCGGCTTTGCCGCTTTGTGTTTTAGGGAATGTCTCAAGCTTAACAAAAAAGTCAGGAATCATATAATTGGGGAGATTAGCAGCAAGAAATTCCTTCAGATCTCCTGTATCAACCTCTTTGTTACAAGTAATATAGGACGCAATTTTATTATTGCCTTCGTTACCGGTCAGTTTAACGGCGGCCTCTTTTATGTTTGGATATTTAAGCATGCAGGATTCAATTTCGCCGGGCTCAATTCTGTAACCTCTTACTTTCATTTGACCATCCTCTCTTCCAAGAAATTCCAGATCACCGTTATTGTCCCACCTGGCAATATCCCCGCTTTTGTACAATTTCCCCTCATTAAAAGGGCTCCGGACAAACCTATCACTTGTCATTTCCGGGCTATTTATGTATCCTATTGCCACATTGAATCCTCCTATGTATAAATCTCCGGGGATTCCTGCCGGAACAATATTCATCTCTTTGTCCAGCAATAATATTTGAGTATTGTTTACAGGCCTTCCAATTGGAATTTTATAAGGCAGAACTTCTGTTTTGCCAGTAAGGGTATACGATGTTACGACATGGGTTTCGGAAGGCCCGTACTGGTTATGAAACGTAATTTCCGGCAAAGCTTTTATTGTTCCGGAAATGTCTGAATTTAAATATGGCTGCTCACCCGATGTGATTATGTGCTTTAGAGATTTTAGCTGATTAATGTTTTCCGTTTCGCTTAAAAACAGGGTTAATGCACTATACGGCATTGTAATGAGCTCTACCCTTTCTTTTTCAATGATTTCTGCAATCACGCTCATTTTATAGCGTGTCTCATTTTCAATCATTATTAGGGTCCCGGATGTGGCAAGTGAAAACAATATCTCCTGGATGGAAACATCGAAGTTGTGAGGCGCAAACTGCAGTGTTTTTAACCCGCTTTCAATTTTCTCTGATTGCCATTCGACAAGGTTTAAAAGGCATTTGTGAGTTCCCAGCACTCCTTTTGGTTCGCCTGTTGAACCTGAAGTATAAATTACATAGGCAGGCATATCTCCCGCTGCAGATATTTCTAAATTAAGGTTCTCTGAACTGAATTCGGAAAGATCCTTTTCAATCTCTTCTAAACAAATAACTTCACATTTGATATAAGATGCGGCAATCTTATGTTTTTTTGAAGCAAACACTAATTTGCATCCACTGTCCTGTAAAATATATTCAATCCTGCTTTGAGGATAATTTGGATCAAGAGGAGTATATACGCAGCCAGCCTTAAGAATCGCCAGCATTGAAATAACCGACCATTCCGACCTGTCCGATAAAACACAGATAACCTCGCCGGGTTTAATCCCTTTACTTTCGGCAAGTAAACGGGATAACCTGTTTGCTTTAACATTTAACTCTTCATAAGTAAGTTTTTTCCTTTTAAACACAACTGTAGTTTTATCTTTGGATTCTGCTGCCCTGCTTTCGATTAAGCTTACTATCGATCTGTTTTCCGGCATCTTATTGGTACCTGTCGAAAAAGTCATCAGAGACTTCATTTCCAGAGGTGAAACAATGCTCAATTGAGAAATCGTTTTCTCTTCACTTGAAAGAACACTTTCGACCAAAGTCGTAAAATGGCCGAACATACTCACTATTCGCTCTTTTTTAAAGAGAGATGTGTTATATTCAAAGTAATATTTTATGCCTTCGTCGCTTTCGATATAACTGATAGAGAGATCAAACTTGCTCACGGGATAGTCAATTTCTACCGGGCTCGTTTTAAAACCTGAACCGGATTTTGTTTTACTTTCAGCCGGTGTCTGAGATATGAGCATCACGTCAAACAGCGGCGAATGAGAGAGATCTCTCGGTAACTGCAGTTCGTCTACAAGCAAATCAAACGGATACATCTGATGCGTAAATGAATCAAGCGTGTTCTTCTTTACCTTATTGAGGAATGAACCGAAGTTTTCAGTCTTGTCGCATCGATTGCGCAATGCAAGTGTATTCAGGAAAAAGCCTATCTCGTTCCTCAAATCAAGGCTATCCCTGTTTGCTATCGGAGTTCCTATTACAATATCGTTTTGACCTGTGTATTTGACGAACAAAACATTAAACAAGGCCAATGTTGTAATAAACAGAGTAGTATTATTTCCTGAACTAAGTTTTTTTAGTCCTTCGGACAAGTTTTCGGGGAGTATAAACTGCTTGGTCTTCCCTTCATAGGTTTGAACTTTAGGTCTTGGATAGTCCGAAGGTAAATTGATGCATTGCACCGATTCTTTAAACTTATCGAGCCAGAATTCTTTATGTCCGTTTACACTTGCTCCGTTCTCCTCAAGCTGCCGGTTTTGCCAGTGTGCATATTCCTTATATTGAACTGCCAAAGGAGCGAGGATGCTCTCATCCATAATTTTTATTTTTCCTGAATAATGGTCGTAGAATATCGACAATTCATTTGCCAGTATATTTATGGACCACTCATCAATAACTATGTGATGAACATTTATTACCAGAACATATTCGTTGTTTGTTTTGTGTTTAACAAGTGTGACTTTGATCAAAGGAGCTTCCGCCAGATCAAAAGGCGTCGTTATTGCTTTATGAACTACTTCCTTTGAATCGGCAATGAGGTTCTGGTGACTTTCAATTTCAACGACATCGATATTGAAATCTGCTCTGTCCTGTATGAATTGTTTTGGTTCTCCATCTATTTCTACGAAAAATGTTCTTAGAGACTCGTGTTTGCGGATTATTGAAATAAAGGCATTTTGCAGAGCATTAATGTCTAATGACGATTTCAGATGATAAACTATAGGAACATTGTATGCAATTGAATTTTTCTCTACCCGCCCGAGTGTCCACAACCTCCGCTGAGCATGTGAAACATCATAATATTCAGCTTTTTCAAGCTGTTCGGGTTCCGTTAACTCCGAACCATTCACATCATATAAAATTTTTGCAAACTGAGCAATTGTTGGATATTCAAATATATCGGACAAAAGACATTTGCTCTTAAACTCTCTGTTGATTTGAGATAGAAGTCTTATTGCCTTAAGGCTGTGCCCGCCCAAATCGAAGAAACTGTCGTTAATGCTCAATTGGCGAACATCCAATACACTCTTCCATATTTTTGCAAGCTGTTCTTCTGCCGGATTAAGAATCTCTTTGCGGGTCTGTTGAGCATGAATATTAACCAGTTCGGGCTCTGGCAGAGCTTTTGTGTCTATCTTTCCGTTTGGAGTGAGAGGAATTTTCTCTAACTGAACGAAAAATGCAGGGATCATATACGAAGGCATTATTTTGCCCAGATACTCCTTCATGTTTTTTATTTCTACGTGCCCTTTTGCAGTGATGTATGCTGCAATGTCCTTTCCTTCTCCTTTTTCACGTACTATTGCAACAGCGTTCAATATAGATGGGTAGAGCCTGATGTTGGATTCAATTTCTGCAAGTTCAATCCGATATCCTCTGATTTTTACCTGCCTGTCCATTCTTCCAAGAAATTCAATTTCGCCGGATTCTGTCCATCTTCCCAAATCTCCTGTTCTGTATAACCTGCCGCTTCCAAAAGGATTGGCTATGAACTTTTCATTTGTAATCTCATCCCTGTATAAGTAACCCCGGGCAAGCCCGTCACCTGCAATGCATATTTCCCCGGAATGACCAAGCGGAACAAGTTTGATTTTACTGTCTGCTATATAAATTTGAGTATTCGATATAGGTTTGCCAATTAATACTCTATCATCACTGTTGGTGAATCTGTGAATTGTGGAATATGTTGTGTCTTCAGAAGGTCCGTATAAATTTCTGAATGCAATTCTTTCAGAGTCTATTTTGTCTAATAGCGATTCAGGAATTTGTTCTCCGGCAAGATTTATTGCCAAAATGTTATTAAATCCCTTTTCTGCCAAATCATCAACAATAACATTCATTAGTGAAGGCACCGTTTGAATGAGCACATTCCTGTCTTTTCCAATATTATCCGGAATTTCAAGAGCCGATTTGAGTACTCGTATTGTTTTTCCGGCAGCAAGCGAATAGAAAATTTCAAACACCGAAATATCGAAGCAGTATGATGATGTAGCATATGCAACATCATAATAAGTTGTGCTGAATTCTGAATAACACCAATGCAAAAATACCGAGAGGTTTTTATGAGTAATTGCCACTCCCTTAGGCTCTCCGGTCGTTCCTGAAGTATATATTACATATGCTAAGTTTTCAAGTGAATGGTTCTTTAACGGCTCTTTTGATTTTTGATGCCAAATAGCAGGGTCATTGATGTCCAGGACTTTTGTTTCCTGGATGGAGGTGAATGAATATTTTTGAATTACCCCCTCTTCGGTTAGTAATATTTTTGCTTTGCTGTCTTTAAGTATGTAATCTATTCTTTGCTGAGGATATGCAGTGTCTATTCCCACATATGCCGCGCCGCTTTTTATTACTCCAAGCATTGCCACCACCATCGATTCTGTCCTCTCCAGCATAATGCCAATCAAGTCATTGGGTTTAACAGAACATTGTGAACGTAAGTAATTTGCGAGCTTGTTTGCTTTTTTGTTCAGCTCGCGGTAACTAATGTTTTGATCTTTGTATATTACAGCCGTTCTTTCCGGATCTTCCCAGGCCGATTCGTTTATCAGGTCAACGACATCCGATTTTTCCGTGATCTTTTTAAAAGCACTGTTAAATGAATTGAGCAGCTTAATTTCTGCCGGTAAAATAAAATCAATGTCACACAACTTTAATCCGGCGTTTTCCGTGATAATTTCAACTGTTTTTGAAAAATGCCCGGCAAATCTCTCAATACTCTCTTTTTTGAAGAGCGATTTTTTATACTTAATTGTAATATATATTTTCTCTTTGGCCTCAAGACCGTAAAGCATCAAATCATATTCCGAAGAGAGAACCGTTTCTGCGCTGTAGTCCGTGATGTTGATCTCTCCGTTTTTTATTTCGGAAAGTTCAAAGTTCATATAGGAAAATACAATGTCAAAAAGAGGAGAACGGCTCAGGTCTCTTTTTATATTAAGGTTTTCAATAAGTTCGTCAAAAGGATAGTCCTGGTTTGCAAAAGCGTTTATAACAGCCTCTTTAACCTCTTTTAAAAACTCGGCTACTGTAATGTCGTCTTTTGGAAACGCTCTCACCGGCAGGTTGTTGACAAACATTCCTATAAGGTCCGAAAGCTCTCCGTTGTCGCGCCCGGTTGTCGTTACTCCAATAATAATGTCGTCCTGGTTTGTGTACTTGTGCATAACAATATTATACACGGCAAGCAGAATCATAAATGAGGAGACTCCTTTATCGGACGACAATTTTTTTACCCTTGCAGTAAGTGTTTCATCAATACAAAGTGAAAAGACTCCTGCCTCAGATGATTGTCCGGCACTGCGCGGGTTGTCCAGAGGCAGATTTATTACAGGTATCTCCTCATCAAACTGACCGATCCAGTAAGATTTTTTATCCTTTGCCTCTCTCTTGTTTATGTAATTGTTCTGCCATATTGAATAGTCTTTGTATTGTATCCTAAGCTGTTCCGGCTCTCTCCCCTCGTAGTAACTGAATATCTCCCTCTTAAGTATTTCCATCGAGAAGGCATCAATTATAATATGATGTGCATCAAATAATAGAAGATGGTTTTCCGGGGAGAGCTGTATTATTTCGACCCGGAAAAGTGGCGCCGAAGCCAAATCAAATGGTTTAATAAATCCACGGATGTGATCGCGGGCCTCCTGTTCGTGCATCTTGAAAACAGGAATGTCAAACCCGGCCTTTTGGTGAACAATCTGGACAGGTTCGTCCCCGATGAGATCAAACGTTGTTCTCAAAATCTCGTGACGTTCAACTGTTTTGCCAAAGGCGTCTATCAGTGAATTGATTTTAAGTTTCCCTGTTATGTTCCATATTTCAGGAATATGATAATTGAGCTTATCCTTAGACAGCCTGTCCAGAATAAATAATCTGCGTTGCGCCGATGATACAGGGTAATGGCTGTTTTGCGGTGCTGGCAAAATCAGATTGGAACTTTCATGTTCTTTGTTTTTATTGAATGCCCCTGAATTCAATCCGGTTTTTGATTCCAGAAATTTAGCCAGTTCGGCTACAGTTAAATGGTTTAGCAGATCTCCAACAGAAACCTTGATCATTATCTTGTTTTCCAGGAGGCTGTTTATCTTGATTGCATGAATTGAGTCGCCGCCTAGGTCATAATAGTTGTCGGAAATGTCAATTTCCTTATATCCCAGAACGGTTCCCCATACTTGGGCAATAGCTGTTTCGTATTCAGAATAGATACCGTCTTCTCTCCCTTTTAGTAAAAGCAATTCTGTTACATCTAGATTGTCCGCTTTTTTAACCTTCTTCTCCTGCGGCATCGCTGCGAAGTTTTCCAGATAAAAAGGAAGACCCTCGGTTGGATTCAGAAAAGTAAAGTCGGGCTCGCCCAGAATTACTGAGTTGATTTTCTTTTGAAGAATTATTTTAAAAGCAGAAACAGCATCTTTAGTAGATATTGATTTGAATATTCCGTCTTCAGTGACTCCATAATCGTAGGCCATCCCTGTCTCTTTCCATGAAGTGAGGTTAATGCTAAGTGCATTTATTCCCAGCTTATTCAGTTCCGATGAATAGGCATCAAGAAAAATGTTTGCTGCCGTATAGTCGCTTTGCCCGGAAGTAGGAAGAATAGCTGTAAGGGCAGATGTCATAACAAAGAAATCAAGGGCTCTTTCTTTAAGCAATTCGCTTAAATAAATGGCACCATGAATCTTTGGTTTAATTACATCAATGAATGTTTCAATACTCTTGCCAAATATGAAACCATCGCCGGGTAATCCTGCTGCATGAATGACTCCGCATATCCGTCCAAGATCCTTTTCGATTTTTTCAATTGAAGCTTTTAATATTTTATAATCCCCAACATCTGCTTTAAAAAGATGAACTCCCAATGCCTCTTTCTCAATTTCACGAAGTTTTTCAATTTTCCTGCAAAGTTTTTCGTCTCTCCTCTCCCTGAGTGTTTCGTCCCATTTATCCTTCGAAAGAAATCCGGAACGGTTTATCAATACAAGTTTTATTTTAGACTGACTGGCAAGAAAATGTCCCAGTTCAAGACCAATTCCCCCGGTTCCTCCCGTTATAACATACACTCCGCCTTCCTTAATTGAGATTTTAACTAACCCTTTTTCTTCATGCTTAATTGATTTGAATTCTCTGATAAACCTTTCGGAATTTCTATACGCACGGTAATAGTAAGAGTCGTCAAAACCATATAAAAGTTCATCTGTTATCTCTTTTGCAATCGTTTGTTCGTCGATATCAAGAAACCTGCAGTTCAAGTTCGGGTTTTCTCTCTGAATAACCTGACCCAGCCCTGCAACTGCGTTGAATAGAGAATTTAAATGCAATTCTCTCTTTGATACTTCACAAACATTTTGCCCAACGAACAGAATATCAATGTTTGAAGTTATACCTGCAGTAAGAAACCTGGCAAAGTTAAACACACTGTACAGAGATGCTTTCAAAGCGTTATCCGGGTAAAATTCATCTTTTGAACCGGCATTATTCATTTCCGGAAGGATGAATATTATTCTGCCCGGTATCGTATTGTTAAACTTTTGAAATATTTCTTCAAAATTATCTTTGATCACCTCATAACATGTTGCTTCGCCAGCTGAGGCAATTTCGGCAACAAGCTTTTGATTGCATCCGGAGTTGTATAATACAACGGTTTTAACGCCGGAAGGGATTGTCGTTTTTTTCAGAGGAAAGGCTCTCCATACCATTTCATGGAAATAATTGCCCTTTTGCGAAATTTTCATTAGGGTAAAATCCCTGAACTCAGCAATAATATCTCCGGTTTCATCTGCTAAGGTGATGTCAAAAATTCTGGTTTCAGAAGAGTTGTTAGAATGTCTTTTGACATAGCTGAATATTTTTTTCTCTGCTCTTTTTCTTAAGTCGATGCTTCCGAAAGAAAATGGAAGGAATCCTGGTTCGTCGATTGCACAACTAAGCGCGGCGTCAATCAAAGGAGGATACAAATAAAATTTTTCTGCCAGTTGGGCATCTTTATCTGGGACGCTTAATTCTGCAAGAAACTCTTCCTCGTTCCAGTAAATCTTGTTCAGGCAATTCCATTTGTCGCTAACTTCAACTATATTTTCATCCCTCCGGTTTTTTTCTTCCGTAAATATCTCCTGCGAATTCTTGGTGCGTGAAATTATTTTTCCAATGTCTATGCTTTTTTGCGAACCTGCCTCTGCTATGCCAACTTTAAATTTTGAATAGGCCTGCCAATTGTTGTCTTTTCCCTTTGAGTGAACCTCAACATCAAGTCTGTTGTCACTTATTTTGTTTATTGATGCAAGAACTTCCGGCTCTTCTCCCTCCATAATTTTAAGGGGATTAAGCATATAGAAGTCGTAGAAATGAAGCATGGAAGTGTTCAAATGATTTTTGCCTGCTTCGCAGGCCATTTGGAGGTATGCCGCTCCAACAAGAGTTGGAACATACATGACCCGGTGTTCATTAAACAACCAGCTGTTTTCTTTAATTGCTACTGAATACATGGCTATTGCAGGTGTATCAACTAAGCAGTTGCTCAGAAATACATTATCAAATGCTTTCCCGTATTGGGTGTTTATCACTGCGAGAGTCATTGTTTTTGGAATTGCTTTAAGCCAGCATCTGTTCTTTTCGAACGGATATCCCGGCAGAGAAATCTTTGAAGGGAATGAATTGCCGAAATATTCCTCCCAATCTATACTGGCCCCTTTTAAATAAGCTTCTGCCACCAGAGTGACCATCACTTTATCAAGTACGTTCTCTGTTATTTTGGCATTAATTCCATTGCTCAACTCCCGTATTTCAGTTTCGGATATTTCTCCGGGAACAAGATCCTTTTTATTGGATGCTACAGGTTTTGCGCAGTTATAATACACTCCTTCTGTATTAAAAGAAGTTGTCTCAGTTATTGCAGAGAGTTTGTTTAAAAGTTCTTCTGAACTTTCAAATATTATGGCAAGCCTGCAGGAGTAATGTCCTCTCCCTGAAGCAAGAGTATAACATATACTCTCCGGGTTTATGCCGGGTGTCGCGGAGAGGGACTGCTTTATTGCTTCTGCATATTTAAAAAGACCTGCTTTACTGCGTGAAGAGACAACAAATAAATGCTTTCCAATCTGCTTATTAAACTCGTTTATCTTTAGCGGAGCTTCTTCCAGCACGATATGGCAGTTTGTACCGCTAAGCCCGAATGAACTTACACCGCACCTTAGAGGGTTACCGTTACCTTCCCAGTTAGAAAGGTCTTTATTTATATAAGCGGCGCTCTCTTCAAAATTGATGTTTCTGTTAGACGTTTTAAAGTGAGTGAGAGGAGTTAGCTTCCTGTTTTTTAAACTCAGTACTGTCTTAAGCAAACCAGCCAGGCCGGCTGCAGTATCAAGATGTCCTATGTTTGCTTTAACAGCTCCTATTGCGCAGATTTTTTTATTGGAAGTATATCTTCCAAATGCTTTTGTAATACCATCTATCTCAATTGGATCTCCCAGCTTGGTGGCTGTTCCGTGAGTTTCGATATAACTTATTGAAAGAGGGTCCACTCCTGCATCGCTCCATGCTTTTTCTATAGCATCGGCCTGAGCATCGGCGTCGGGTGCGGTGATTCCTATTGAAGAGCCATCCTGATTGATTTCGCTCCCTTTTATGACCGCATATACATTATCATTATCCTTTAGTGCATTTTCTAGTGGCTTTATGAGAATAGCCATAACCCCTTCTCCTGCGCCTGTTCCGTTTGCCGAATCGTCAAAACAGTGCCCTCGCGAATCGGATGAATCAATTTCAATACGAGATCCGGAATCAATGGGAAGCAGATGAAGTTTTATTCCCCCTACGATAGCCGAATCAATTTTTCCTTCCCTTATTGACTGACAAGCCAGGTGAACAGCAACCAGCGACGATGAACATGCTGTATCTACAAGCATTGCCGGTCCTTTCAAATTCAGGTGGTATGACAGCCTGCTCGCCAGTATCGAAGGTGTTTGTGCTGCCAGGAGTAAATTCTGATCTTTGATTCCGGAAGCCTCAACGAATTTTGCATATTCATTCAGGCTGTCGCTGGCACCAATAAAAACGCCGGTTCGACTTCCCCTCAATTTGTTTCCTCCATAACCGGCATCTTCCAGAGCGTGATATGCAGTTTCCAGAAACATTCTCTGCCCCGGATCGATTAATGAAGCCTCGCTTGGGGACAGACGGAAGAAGCCATAGTCAAACTTGTCTACCTCGTTCAAATAACAATATTGCCTGAATTTCATTGAGCGGGTGTTGATGTCAAAGTGTTTGCAAAGATCTTTGACATCGGGTATTCTGGACGAAGGAATCTCTCCGATAAAATCGGTACCCAGGCAAAGTTCTTTCCAGAACTCATCCGGTGTGTTGCATGAGCCTATCCTCGAAGCCATTCCAATGATAGCAACATCGTGATATTTTGACCTTACATCGCGATTATCAACAGACTTGCTCTTTATTTCGCTGTTGTATGTTTTTTGTGAAATGAATTCCGCCTGTTCAATAATTTTGCTTTTTGAAAAAAGATCGGTCAGCTCTATCACATCCGGATACATAGCGTTTATTTTGCCGTAGAGTTTTACCAGAAGAATTGAATTCCCCCCTATGTCGAAAAAATTATCGTGGATGCTGATATTTTCAGTTGACAGAATATCCTGCCACAACTCTAGCAACTCTTCTTCAATTTTATTTGTAGGGTTTTCAAAAACAGCCCCGGTTGCAATGTTTTGTATTGCCGGCGGAAGTGATTTCCTGTCCAGTTTTCCGTTTGAGGTAAGAGGAATTTTTTCTGTGTGAATAAAATAGGAAGGAATCATATATGGAGGCAGAGAAGAAGACAGGAAGCTCTTAAGTTTATCTACTTTCAACTCTTCCGTTGAGACAATATATGCAGCCAGCTCTTTTACTCCTTCATTTTCCACAGCAATAACAACTGCGCCTGATACCCCTTTGTACCGGCGAAGCTGAAGTTCTATTTCGTTTACTTCGACCCTGTAACCGCGTATCTGCACTTGGCTGTCGCTTCGGTCGAGGTATTCAAGAGTTCCGTCGTAGAGCCATCGGCCAACATCACCGCTTTTATACAATGTTTCATTCTTTGAGTACGGGTTTGAAATAAACCGTTCCTCCGTTAAGTCCGGACGGTTTAAATAACCTTTGCTCAATCCGGTTCCGGCAACAAATATCTCTCCGTAAACTCCAACCGGAACCAGTTGCAGATTGCTGTCCAGAACATAAACTTTCGTTTCGGGAAGAGGCCTGCCGATATTGCTCACCCCGCCACCATACACTATCTCTTCATCGGTTATTCTGTGATATGTTACGTGAATTGTCGTTTCGGTAATTCCGTACATATTGATAAGCTTCACTTCCGATGCCGGAAATGATTTTATCCAGTTCGACAATTTTGAAGGGTCCAGTTTATCCCCTCCAAAAATTACATACCGCAGGTTTAAGGATCTATTGCTCCGGTTATCAAGCACAGTCTCAATAAATTTGTAAAAAGCCCCGGGAGTCTGGTTAAGGACAGTAACTTTATGCTCGCATACAAGCCCGGCAAATGCAGAAATATCCCTTACTTCATTTCTACCGGGAATTATAAGTTTCCCTCCGAAAAGTAATGCACCGTACATCTCCCAAACAGAAAAATCAAAACAGTATGAATGTGCCATTATCCATACATCCGAGGTGTTAAAATCAAAGTGGGACTTGTCATTTATAAACAACCGGACAAGATTCCGATGGCTTATCGGGCAACCTTTGGGCTTGCCTGTTGAACCCGATGTAAAAATGACATATGCAGTGGTATTCGGGTCTGAATTTACTTTTTTAGGATTTGGATAAATTTTCTTATCCGTCTCTGAAACATCGTCCAGATTAAGAATTAAACACTCTTTGTCAAATTCGCTGGCTATCTGTTTTGCCTTGTCTTTGTTTTCGTTGTTTGTGATAATTATATTCGTTTTGCTTTCGGAGAGGATGTGCTTTATTCTTTCATCGGGATATTCAGGGTCAATGGGCAGATATGCTCCTCCTGCCTTTAATATGGCCAGCAATATAACGGGAGTGTTTTCCGAAGGAGAAATTAAAACACCTGTTGATTCACCGGGCAACAATTTATATTTACTCCTGATATACTTTGCATATTTGTTTGCCTCCGAGTTCAGCTGAGAATAAGTTAAAGTTTTATCTTTATGAACAACGGCTGTATTTGCAGAATACTTTGCTGCCGATTCCTCAAACAGCTCAACTATTGTCTTGCCGGCAGGATATAAAGCCGCAGTTTCATTGTACTTCAGGAGTAATTTGTTCTCTTCTTCGGGGCTTAATATGTTTATCGACTTTACGCTTTGTGCAGGATTTGCAATTATTCCCTCAATGAGAACAAACAAATGCGATGCAATTTGTTCAATCCTCTCTTTTTTATACAATTGCGTGTTGTACTCTATCAATAAATCTAAGTCTTGTCCTGTATCGTTAAAATTAAATGTCAAGTCAAATTTGCTGATATCCAGCGGGATTTTATAGGGTTCCATCTTCCCTAACGCTCCATCATATGAAATATCAAAATTTTGTAAAACAATCATTACATCAAACAGCGGAGAACGGCTCGTATCCCTAGGGAGCTTTATCTCTTCCACAAGTTTGTCAAAAGGATACATCTGGTGAGAATAGGATTCAGTTGCTGTCTTTTTAATCTCTTCCAGAAGTTGTGCAAAGGGCTGTTCAGGATTAATCTCATCTCTCAGGGCTAGTGTGTTTACATAATAGCCAATCTGATTTTCCAGATCCGGATGATCTCGTCCGGCTACAGCCGTGCCTATTATTATATTTTCTTTTCCGCTGTATCTGTACAACAGCGTTTTTAATGCTGCAGTGAGAGTCATGAAAAGGCTGCTTCTCTTTTCAATATTAAAGGCATCAAGCCTGTTTTTCAACCCTTTTGGTAAAGAGAAATAAACAGATTTCCCTTTATAGGTCTTAACAGCAGGCCGAGGGAAATCCGTTGGAAGATCCAGCGGGATTATCTCTCCTTTAAGTTTATCCAGCCAATATATACGGTCGGAATCTTCCTCTTTTTTATTGATTCTCTCGTTTAACCAGCTTGCATAATCCTTGTACTGGATTTTAAGCTTAGCCGCCTGATAACTTAAGTTCTCAGTATAGTTTTTATATGACTCAAACAGATCTTCTGTCAAAACATTCAATGACCAGCCATCACAAATTATGTGATGTATATTGAGAAAAAAGATATTTTCCTTTTCATCTGTTTTTAAAACATACACCCTCATCAAAGGATTTTCCGAAAGATTGAATGCTTTATTGGCTTCGTCCACAACATAGTTAAACGACGATTCCCGGGGGTTGAGCTCTTTTCTAAAATCCTTAACCAGAATAGGAATATTCATCTCTTCGACGATTTTCTGGAATGGCTCTCCGTTAACTTCCACGAATATGGTTCTAAGGGATTCGTGCCTGCAGACCAAATCGTTAAATGCATACTGCAGGGCATTAGTATCTATCTCGTTATAAACAGTAACAGCAAGAGGTATATTGTATGTCGATTTTGATTTCTCTATCTTGTCCAGTACCCATAATCTTTTTTGAGCGTGCGACAGATCATACAGGTCACTTTTGTTTATCTCCGGTATTATACCCAGAGTCTCTCTTTTCTTATCCCTTATAATCTTTTCAAGAGAAAAAATATCGGGATTGGAGAAAAATTCCTTCAGATTTACTTTCACACTTAACTCCTTTTGAATTGCCGATACTGCCCTTATTGCCTTTAAACTGTGGCCTCCCAAACTGAAGAAGTCATCGGAAAATGAGAAGTTCTTTATGTTAAGAATATCTTCAAAAATCTTTGCTAATACTTTTTCTGTAGGGTTTGCGGGCTTTGTGGTTAATTGAGACAGGTCCGAAATTGCTTCGGGTTTGGGGAATGCCTTGTAATCTACTTTTCCGTTTGCATTAAGCGGAAATTCATCCAATCTTATCAGGTATTTTGGAAGCATATAATCCGGAAGATTATCTTTCAGATGGTTTTTTAAATCTTCCTCAACAACATTTGCCAGAGCTGTATAATACAGTGCCAGTTCCTTTTGACTCTCCTCCTCATTTACCAGGATTTTTGCTTTTGTAATTCCACCAAATTTTGTTGCAATACTCTCAATCTCTCCAGTTTCTACACGGAATCCCCTTATTTTCAACTGATCATCTTCCCTGCCCAGAAATATAATATTACCATCGCTCATCCATTTGGCAATATCGCCCGAGCAGTATAATGTATCTCCTTTTTTATACGGATTATCTATAAATTTCTGCTTAGTCAGTTCCTCTCTGCCAACATATCCCCGGGATACTCCGTCACCTCCGATATATAATTCCCCTGCAACACCAGCAGGACATAGGTTTCCATCTGTATTAAATATGTAAACTGTCGAGTTTGATACAGGTTTTCCTATAGGAATATCTGTACTATACTCATGTGTAACATTAAAAAATGTAGTGAAGGTTGTGTTTTCTGTTGGACCATAAACATTTATAAATGGAATTTGGGGATACATCGAAATAAAGTTGTTCGATACATGACAAGGCAATCTGTCTCCTCCGACCATAAACTCTTTTAAACCCGCAAACATATTAAGATTGTTTAGCCTGTCGGCTTCTAACATTCTTACAAACAACCCTGTAGATAGTATTGTTGCGTTTATTTTATAAGTAGAAAAATAATTTCTAAGTTTTTCGGGGTCGAGATAATCTTCGGTATCTTCAAAAAATAGTGTACCTCCGTTTAGTAATGCACCCCATATATCGAAAGTTGTTGCATCAAAGGAGATGGAAGATGTGGAAAATATCCTGATATTTTCGTCCATCTTTAAATAGTTCGTATTCTTTACAAGTCTAATTACCGACTTTTCTTCAATCATGCTTCCTTTCGGAACTCCTGTGGAACCTGATGTGTATAAAATATAGGCCAGATTTGAAGAGGTTTTATTGCTTTTAAAGTTGCAACACATTTTCGCATCCGAAAAAAGCTCGTCTGTAACCCTAATAACCCGGCTAACCTGATATTCGTTGTTTTTATGGATACTATCGGTTAAAATAATATCGGCTTTTACATCTTCAATAATTGTTCTGATTCGGGTAAAAGGCATTTTTGGATCAACCGGTAAATAGGCTCCTCCCGCCTTTAGGACTGCAAGTATTGATATTATAAATTCGTGTGACCTATCCATTAATATGACTACAGGTTCCTCTAACCTTAACCCGTAATCTTCTTTTAAGATCATTGCCAGGCAATTGGCTTTTTCATTCAAATTTTTATAGGTAATCGGTTTCCCCTGATAAACAACTGCCGGCTTTTCCGGAAATTTTACTGCCATCTCTTCGAACAGTCCGGAAATTGTTTTCTCTTTTGGATAATAGCATTGTGTATCATTAAACACATTAACTATCTCATCTTTTTCTGTTTTTGATATTATTTCAATATCTCTGATTGCCTCTTCCGGGGAGCTCAGGATATTTTCCAGCAACGTGAGAAAATGGCTGCCAAATCTTTGAATGTTTTCTGCAGTATATAAATCGGGATTATAAACAATTCCAAGTTTAAGCTCTTCGTCTCTCTCTTCAAAGTTGAAATGAAGGTCGAATTTGCCTGATGATATTTCCGGTTTTAAAATAGTTGTTTTTAATCCATCAAACTGAATTGAACCGGAGTTTGCCTCCTGAAGCGAAACTGTAATCTCGAACAGAGGATTTCTGCTCGTATCTCTTTTCATATTCAAGTCCTCGATGAGCAGATCTATAGGATATATTTGATGATCGTAAGCCTCTATGCAGTTGCTTTTTACCTTATCCAAAAAATCCCCGAAACTAATTGCGCTGTCGATATTGTTTCTTAAAGGAATTGTATTTACAAAAAATCCTATAAGCTCATCCAGGTCTCTCTGCTCTCTTCCGGAAACCGGAGAACCTATAATGATATCCCGTTTCCCCGTATATTTGTACAAAAGAACATTTACAGCCGAAACCAGAAACATAAAAAGGCTTGCATTTCTTTGCCGGATAAGCTTCTTTACTCCTTTAAAAAGGTGTTTTCCAACAACAATTTCTTGCAGCAAACCGTTGAATGTTTTGTGCAGCGGACGTTTAAAATCCGAAGTCAATTCGGTGACAGGGAGCTCTCCCGAAAATTTTTCGAACCAGTACTTTTTATGTATTAAAGATTCCCGGTCATTCAGCATATCCGAATGACTTTTAACAAAGTCTTTGTATTGAATCTTTAGTGGAGATAAAGGACTAGCATCTCCTTTGCAAAATGAGTTATACAGCAAAGTCAACTCCGAAATGAGTATCCCAACAGACCATCCGTCGCTTATTATATGGTGCATGTTAAAAAGGAGGAGGTGCTCCTCTTTTCCCAGCGTATACAGGCTACATACCATAAGTGGTCCATTAGAGAGATCGAAACACCTTTTGGATTCGTTTTCAATTAATAACGATATCTTTTCCCCTTTGTGTGCAGCTTTGCTTATATCTTCCTTTAAGATTTTGAAATTAATATCACTTAAAATTTTCTGATATGGGATTCCGTCTGTTTCAACAAAAACAGTTCTTAGTATTTCATGACGATTAACAATTTCTTTGAACGAATTTTCAAGAGCCTCAACATTTAGTTCCCCCCGAATATTTATTGCAGCATAAAGATTATATGCCGGGGAATGGTCCATCTTGTCAATAAACCAGAGTCGTCTCTGGGCATAAGAGACAGGCGCCATGGTGTATCTGGCTTTATTGCCCGACAAAACGCCCAGTTGTCTTAGCTCTTCTAATGCGGACATATCGCCGCTTAATGCTTTTTGTTTCAACTCTTTTATGCTACTCATCATCGTCAAATTGCAAGGCTGATAATAGTTTTAATTCTTCATCCGAAGCCGGCACAATGTTTTTTTCTTCTGAAACATTTTTATTGCAGGATACTTTCTGGCTGAGCTTTTCTTTGACTTTCCGGGCAATATCAATCAGAACCGGGTTGTAAAATATCTCCCTGAGTGGAATGTCGGCATTTAATTCTTTTTGAATTCCCGATATAATCCGAACTGCATTTAAGCTGTTTCCGCCTATTTCAAAAAAATTATCGTCCAGGCTAATGTTTTCACTCTTGAGGACACGAGAACAAATATTAAGAATTAAAAGCTCCGTTTCGTCATTCGGTTTTCTTAATGTTTTCTTCTCACTTATATTGCAAGGATCCGGCAAAAGTTTTTTGCTGGCCTTTCCATTGACTGAAAGAGGAATTTTTTCGACTCTGACGAAATATGCAGGAATCATATACTTAGGCAAAAACCGGTCAAGATGACTTTTCAGTTTAGCTTTTTCTATGGTTTCTCCCGATATGTAATAAGCTGCAAGTTCGCTCGCGCCATTTTTATCAAAAAGAGTAACAGCACACTCGTTTATCTCCTGCAACTCTCCAAGACACCTCTCTATCTCCTGCAACTCTACTCTGTATCCCCGAATCTTAACCTGCTCGTCCATTCTTCCAAGGAACTCAACATTGCCATCAGGAAGAAATCTCCCCAAATCTCCCGTCTTATAAACTCTTGTCCCTTTTAAGGATGGAGCATTGACAAATTTTTCGGCAGTTTTTTTAGGATCGTTCAAATATTGCCGGGCAAGGCCTTTTCCTGCAATGCATATTTCGCCGGTCACGTTAATCGGACATAAATTCAAAAATTGGTCAAGAATAAAGATTTGTTCGTTTAATATCGGCTTCCCTATTGGAACTATGCTGTGATTATCATTTAAATCACCGGGACCTATTATTCGGAATCCGGAAGATTCTACACAACACTCTGTAGGTCCGTAAAAGTTAGTCATGTTTATGCTTCTGTTTTCCTTATGGCTCAAGAAGTTTTTAACCAGTTTATAAGGCAGAGCCTCCGAACCCAGAAACAACTCTTTCAAATCTGGCTTTAATGTCTCGTTAAAACCCTCATCCTGCATTACGGAAAAAATAGAGGGAGTTAGATCGACAACTCCGATATTATTGTCTGAAATATATTTTATAATTTCTCGTGCGTCTAGTCTCTTTTCTTTGTTTAATATGTGAAGTGTGTTTCCAATGCATAGTGTTGCAAATATCTGTTTAAGAGAAACATCAAATGCAAATGAGGTAATCATCAGTTCGTTTAAAGAACTCTTGTAACGCGAATAAATATTTTGTTTTAATGACAAGATCAGATTTGTTAAAGAATCGTGTTCTATCATTACCCCTTTTGGTGTTCCGGTCGAGCCTGAGGTGTATATTACATATGCAAGAGTTCCCTGTTCAATTTTGCAAGCAGGCAAAGAATCGTTTTCACTTGTTTGATCGCTAATATCCAGATAAATCTCCGATCCTTTTTGGACAGTGATATTAATGTCGGTCAAAACAGCTCTTGCATTACTGTCTTTAATGATATATGATATTCTGTCCAGAGGATTGTCTGCCATAACAGGAAGATAAGCCGCGCCTGTTTTCATTACTGCAAGTAAAGAGGCAACAGCCAAAACCGGGTCATCAACAATAACTGCGATTATATCATCTCTGTTTGGCGCAACATTTTCAATTATGTAGTTGGCAATTCTGTTCGAAAGTTTGTCCAGACCGAAGTAGGATGTTTTATTGCCTTCATATACAATTGCAGTATCGTATTTATTGACACCGGCTTTTTTAACAAACATGTCAATAACATTTGTTTCGGCCGGCAACGGGTCAATTACAGCATTGAAACCGGCAAGGAGTTTTTCTTTCTCTGCATCCGTAATTATCTGCAGATTTCTGATTTTTCCTTTCGGGTTTAAGATGATACTGTCGACTAATTTTTTGAACTGATCCGACATTCTGTGAATGCTCTCCTGTTTGAAAAGAGAAGAATTATATTCAATTCCGTAAGATATCTTGCCGTTCGTTTCATCAAAAAGAAATGTAAGGTCAAACATGCTTTTTGATATACTGAAGTCAAGTCCCGATAACTCGACTCCGTTGAAATTCAATTGAATTTCCATACCGTTCTTCACCATCCATGCTACCATAACATCAAAAAGAGGATTCCGGTTTGGTACTCTTTCGACATCAAGTTCATCTACAAGCCTGTCAAACGGATAGGCCTGATTATCCATGGCTTCTGACAGTGTTTTTTTTACTTTTCTCAAGAAATCCTCAAATGTATCTTCGGGATTAATTTCATTACGCAAAACAAGAGTATTCACAAAAAACCCAACCTGATTCTCCAAATCGTAATGCTGACGTCCGGCTACAGGAGAACCAACAAGAATATCCTCCGTGCCGGTATATTTATATAAAAGAACATTTACAATTGCCAGAAACGTCATGTAAAGGCTGGTGTCATGAACTTTAATAATGTTCTTTAATTCATTTGCCTGTTTACTGTCAAGAGAGAAGCGCAAAAGTTCTCCTTCTACGGAAAAGGATTCGGGCCTTTTAAAGTCTAAAGGCAAATTTAAGTCGGGCCGCGGTTTTCCTAATTTTGTATGCCAGTATTCTTTAATTCCCGAAAGTGAATTTTCTTCAAGAATTTTATTCTGCCATGTTGCGTAGTCTTTATACTGAATTCTTAATGGTTCAGGGAGAGTTTTTGTATTGGTAATTAAGGAATTGTAATAAAATTTAAACTCTTTTAATATTACATCGATTGACCAGCCGTCGCCTATAATATGGTGCATATTGAAAAGGAACAGGTAGTTGTTTGCAGATAATGTTATCAGTTTCGCCTGCATAAGAGGGGCCTTGGACAAATCAAATTCTTTTTCAAAATATTCCGTTGCCAGAACCTTAAGTGTGTTTAAATCCCATGTTTTACCGGAATAACCGGACACTTCAATTTTAAAATCAACTTTTTCCGATATTTTTTGAAAAGGCTCTCCGTCAATTTCAACAAAATATGTTCTGAAAGATTCATGCCGCTGCAAAATGGTTTTTAAAACATTTTCAAACACATTTATATCGAGATTCCCTTTCAGATGCAAAGCACCAGGCATGTTATAAAGCGAATTTTGGCCTTCCATCTTGGCAAGAAACCATAACCTTCGCTGCGAATGAGACAATGGATAATACTCCCTCTCCTCCAGCTTTTCAATAGGGCAGAAAACAGACGGATTTTTACTTCTCAGCAACCTGGCGAGCGAAGAAATTGTTGAATACTGGAACACTTCCCATATTCCGATTTCGACGCTGAATTCCTTATGTATCCTAGATACAAGTCTTATAGCTATCAGACTGTGCCCACCAAGACTAAAGAAATTATCTGTTGTATTGATTTTTTTAACCTGAAGCAACTCTTTCCATATCTCCGCAAGCTTCTCTTCGAGACGGTCTCCGAAATGAGGTGATTCATCTTTTATTGAGGTCTCTTTTATGGGAACAGGAAGAGCCTTTTTGTCAATTTTTCCGTTTCCGGTTAACGGCATTTTGTCCAATTGAGTAAGAAAAGCGGGAATCATATACACCGGCAAATGAAGTGATAAAAACTGTTTCAGGTCTTCACAATCCAACTTTTCCGGGGCGGTAAAGTATGCTGCAATCTCAAGATTATTTCCCTCTCCAACGGAAATGACCGATGCCGAAACAATTTTACCGTAATTCTTTATTTTGCTTTCAATTTCTCCAAGTTCTACACGGAAGCCCCGTAGTTTTATCTGATCGTCCGACCTTCCCGAAAGGACAATGTTACCATCGTCCAAAAACCGTCCCACATCTCCCGTTCTGTAAATTCTTCTGTTATGGAGAAAACCGGCATTAACGAATTTTTCGTTTGTGAGGTCACTTCTGTTTACATAACCTCTTGCGAGACCTTCCCCTGCGATACAAAGTTCTCCATATACACCAACAGGAACCGGAGCAAGGGTTGAATCAAGAATATAGATTTGAACATTATTTAATGGCTTTCCTATTGGCATTGAATTGAATACCGCATCATTCTCCTCTGTAAACTCCCGCGAAATATTAAAGGAAGACGATACATCGCTGCATTCTGTAGGACCATAGGCATTTATAATTACCGGAGGGTCATCTCCTGCCACTTCAAACATTTTTCTTACTGTTTGAAGCATTAGGTGCTGGCCTCCCATTACAAACATATTTGGCAAATACTTTTTTGTCCCCGGCGTTAATTCATCCAGTAAAACTTCCAGATGAACCGGAGTCCCGTCGGAAACTTTAATTGAATGCTTTTCATAATATTCTATAAGTTTTCTGCCGTTTGTTTTTATTTCATCCGGTACAATATCAAGACAGTGTCCATGCGTCAAAGCATAAAACATTTGTTTAACGGAAGCATCAAAAATAAAAGGGGCAATCATGGCAATATTCAATGGAGACAAAACTGAATTATAAATTCCATCCGACAACGCCAGCACCAGGTTATAAAGGCCACGATGTTCAATCATAACACCTTTTGGTGTACCTGTAGATCCGGAAGTATATATCACATAGGCCAGACTGTTGGGGTTGTAATTGATTTCCGGTATTTTACCGGATGGGGTTTCTGTCATCTCTACAAGGTGGCTCTCTGTTAACAACAGCCTGGACCTGCTGTCCTGCATCATAAATTTCACGCGCTCTTCCGGCATGTCCATACTTAATGGCAGATAGGCCGCGCCGGTTTTTAATATTCCTAAAATGCCAATAACCATCATCTCCGAGCGGGGAGCTCTTATTGCAATAATATCGTCCGGGGAAACACTTATATTTTTCAATATCCCATGTGCAATAGAGTTGGCTTTTTCATTCAGTTGAAGATAAGTCAGTTTTGTGTCGTTAAACACCAATGCAGTATTACCGGGTGTCTTTATTACCTGTTCGTTGAACAGATCAATCACTGTTTTTCTTTCGAGGTTTGTGTTCTTTCCGCACGACATTTCCTGTAGCATTTCTCTATCGTCATTGCCAAGAACATCAATGTCTTTAATACAGATGTCCGGATTATCGAGGACGCATGAGAGAATGTTTATAAGGTGACTTTTCAATCTTTCAATACGATTTTCATCGAAGAGATTTGAATTGTATCCCAGGTTAAATTTTATTGATTCTTTTTCTTCGGTAAAGGTAAAAGTAAGGTCGAACTTGTTAAAGTTAAAATCTATCTTGTAAGAAGAAGACCTTGCGTGATTTAATTCCAGTACAGTCACATCCTCGTTTTGATATTGCATCAGCACGTCAAATAATGGAGCACGGGATATGTCTCTTTCAAGTGTTAAATTTTCCAGAAGGCTATCAAAAGGATAGTTGCTGTTGGAAAACGCTTCGGACAGGCTGTTTCCTGCTTCCTGTAAAAAATGGGCAAAAGTATTTTCTCCGTTTATATTATTACGGAGAGCAACAGTGTTGATGTATGCGCCAACTTGATTTTCAAGCTCCTGGCTGTTTCTTCTGGCAACCGGAGTTCCAATAATTATATCTTCCTGTGCAGTGTACTTATAAAGCAAAACATTTATGGCCGCGAGTAAAACAATATTTGGACTTACGCTCCTCTCTTTGCTTAATTTGATTATACTCTGTGATGTGGATTCCTCCAACTCGCTTAGTAAATAATTCCCGGTGTATGTTTTAACAGGCGGACGTATTCTATTTGTGGGCAAATTAAGCACCGGTATTGGATTGCATAATTTTTTAAGCCAGTATTCCTTTTCCTTCAGGTACTTGTTGCTTTCAAGCAGAACCTGTTCATAAACGCAGTAATCTTTATATTGAATTCTGAGTGGCTTCAGGACACATTCCGAATCTCCCCCTTCATACGAATTGTACAATTGCGACAATTCGTTCATTATTATGCCAATAGATATGCCATCCCCTGCAATATGGTGGATTACGAGCAAGAATATGTATTTTTCTTTCTCGACCTTTACTATGCTTGCCCGGATTGGAATTTCACACGACAAGTCAAAAGGGGTCATTGCCTCTTTATTGACCAGAACTGCAGCCTTTTCTCCTGCTGATGCATCAAGGCTAAAATCATATTCGGTTACAACGCTATCGAAAGTTGTAAGTATCTTCTGGTAAGGAGTGCCCTCAATGTCAACAAATATTGTCCGGAGAGATTCATGTCTTTCAATTATTGCACAAACTTCTTTTTTAAGGTTTCCAACATTCACTATCCCCTCAAGAACAAGCGGTACCGGCATATTGTAAACTGCGGAGTTTTCTTTTTCCCGGGAAAGTATCCATAATCTTTTTTGTGAATGAGAAAGCGGATAATATTCGGCAGGCGGAGCACTCTTTATCTCTTCATACAGGGCAGTTTTGCAGGAACCAAGTTCTGCCAGTACAGAACGAAATGTAGGTTTGTTAAAGATAGTTTTAAAGCTGATCTCCAGATTCAACTCCTTTTTTATCCGGGTTATTAAACGGGCAATAGTAAGACTGTCGCCGCCTAACTCAAAGAAGTTATCATTAACTCCAACAGGAGAATAGTTTAAGATGCGCTCAACTATAGATATAAGTTTGATTTCAAGATCTGTAGATGTAGCAGAATCGTTTGTGATTGTTTCCGGTCCGGCCAAGACCAATTTCCTCAATTCATTTTTATCGATTTTCCCATTTTGTGTTAATGGCATTTTCTCGATGAAATAGAAATGCTGAGGCATCATATGATCGGGCAGAAATTCAAGAAGAAAGTTTTTGAGCTCCGATAATACAATTTCTGTTTCACTAATGATAAACGCCGCAATAATTTTACTCTCGTTTATTTCAGTTACCAGTACAACTGATTCTTTTACGAGGGGGTGATTCTGTATACGGTTCTCTATTTCTCCAAGTTCAATCCTGTTCCCTCTTATTTTTACCTGATTGTCTATCCTTCCTAAAAATTCAATGTTGCCATCCGGCAAAAATCTCGCCCTATCTCCTGTCCTGTACATTCTGCCGTTTTTGACAAAAGGATTTGCAACAAATTTTTGCTCTGTCAATTCATTATTGTTCAGGTATCCTCTTGCCAAATTTGGCCCGGAAATACATAATTCGCCGGAAAAACCTGTCGGTAATAGTTCCAGATTTTCATTCAATATGTAAATAGACATGCCGGGAACGGATTTCCCGATTGGTACAGAATTTTTGTACTCTTCATCCTTATCAGCAATGAAATACGAAGCACAAACCGATGCTTCGGTTGGCCCGTATCCATTTATATATTTTTTAAATTTTCTGTAATAATTTACATCCGATACCACAGCTTGCTCTCCGGCTGTTATTAATGTGTGCAGATAAGGAAATTCCGGTTTATCCAGAGCATTAAGGAAGGCGGGAGGAAGAGTTGCTACTGAAATTTTTTTATCATCCATAAAATGAATGAATAACGAAGGATCCTGAATTATCTCTTTCCCGGCAATTACTAAAGTGGCACCCGTGAGCAGCGCCTGAAATATTTCAAATATAGCAGCATCAAACCCGAGAGATGCAAATTGAAGAACATTGTCCCGCTGCTTGATGCCGTAATTATCGATAACATTCACGAACATATTCATAAAACTGCCATGTTCAATAACTACTCCCTTTGGAGTACCGGTTGAACCGGAAGTATAAATAATATAAGCCGGGTCTTCTTTATGAATTTTCAAAGAAAGATTCCCGTTGCCGGCTATTTCGGTTTCACTAAGAATAACTACTACTTTTGAGAGGTTATGATGTTCAGGGTTGTCGGAAATAAGAATTTTTGCACCACTATTTTTTAGAATATACGCAATTCTTTCACGGGGGTTATTAAAATCAACAGGAAGACATGCTGCTCCCGATTTCATAATCCCAATCATTGTCACTATTGCATCTGTCGAGCGCTCGGAAGCCATGCAAATAATATCCCCTTTGGAAACATTATGTTTTTGGATGAGGTAATTTGCAACCTGATTTGACTTTTGGTTAAGTTTGCAATAGGTCAATGATTTCTCGTTACATATTACTGAAATTACATTTGAAAAGTTTTGTGCGCAATCATAGAACTTCTCAACTATTGTCTTGTTTGTTTTTTTTGCACGGCCATTAAAATTGAAGGTTTTTAATAATTCGTGCCTATCAAATTCGGAAATGGTTTTTATTGCGGATAGCTTTTTTTGGGGAAAGTAAATGAGCTCAAAGAGTACTGTTTCAAAACATTTTGCAATCTGGAGCACCTCCTGCTCCGATAATACCTGAGGATTGTAATTAAAAAATATGTTTACATTTTCGTCATCGTCGTATTCGTCCACTTCAATGCCGAAACTTTCGTTTCTTGTTTCTGTATCAAGCGTTACAGAATGTAGTTTTGCATCGCCAAACTTTTGTGAGAAGTCCATTTTTCTGTAAACAACTGTAACATCGAACAACTCATTTTTAAATTCCGGATTATTTCGGAAATGCCTGAAAGTTTCACTCATTGGAAGACGCTGATGTCTGTAGCACTCTTTTACTTCGGTTTTTATTGAATTCAAAAGATCGTAAAAGGTCCATTCGGGTTTTAGATGAAGCCTTAGCGGAGTCATATTCATAAAAAGGCCGGGAGTGTTTTTAAACTTAAAATTACTCCTGTTTAATACAGGCATTCCAATGATTATGTCTTTTTTATTATATAGCTTATAAAGAGTTATATACAGAATTCCGAGAAGAGTCTGGAAGGGAGTCACTCCTTCCTCTTCACCTATCTTTAGCATTGAGGCATAACACATTCGATGAAGGTTTAGTGTTACTCTCTCATTATGTAGCGAAAAGTTTTTAATGCTGTGTTTTTTTGTAGTGAAATCAAGATGCTCCGGTAGAGGTGTCAGTTTTTTTTGCCAGTATTCCGAAGAGTTTTTAAACTCTTCCGATTTCCTGTATTTTAAATCGTCTTCAAGAAAATCAAGGTATGAATAAGATTGAATTTCGGGGAAACTATCGCTTAACAACAGGCTATTATACGTATCTGAAACAGTTTTATTGATTATCGAGTGGCCATAGCCGTCATTTGAAAAATGGTGAAACAATGCAAACCAGATAAACTGTTTGTCTCCGGTTTGTATAATAATTTCGCGGCAGAGGTTTGAGTTTTCAAAAGGGAATGGACGCGCACTCTCTTCCAGAATAAACTTATTTGCGTCCTCAAGAGGATTATTTCTCTTTCTGAAATCGTAATATTCAATATTGGATTCAAGTTCCGGCAAAAAATACTGAAAAAGTTCTCCATCCTTCTCTACAAATCTTAGCCTTAGCGCATCATGCTTCTGAGCTGTATAATTAAGTGCTTTCCGGAACAAATCAATATCCAGTTCCCCATTGAGCATCATGTGCCCACCCATATTGTACTTTCTGTCGTTGCGATGTAACAGATAATCGTAATAAAAGACCTGCTGGGGCAATGTTAGAGGATATAGTTCTTTATTACTCATTGTCTTGGATTTACAGGCTTACTTCGACTCCAATGTTAGTACTTGTATTAATAGCCATGAGCCCCAGCCTTTCAAGCTCCTTGTCGAATTTATGACTGTATCCCGCAACAAGATTTATGTGTTTGATGATGCCCACTGAGAGATTAAGTCTGTAACCGTATCTGTATCTCCCTCCTTCGTTTATGTTGGTATAATAAAATACATATCCGGAAAACTTAACAGTGGGCAATATTGAATAAACAAAGTTATTCATGGTATAAAAAGCTGTGTTTGGACCTTTTATAACATCAATATTTTCAACGGGAATAGTATAATTCTGGTTAATCCATCCTGCTGCAAGCAGCGATTTTATTTGTAATTTTTTAAACAAAATCAAGTTGATGCCTGCTCCGGCATAAACTGAGTACCTGTTATGGAGAAGCAACATATCGTCTCTTTCCCATATATATCCTGCCTCGGCAAATAAAACCCTTGAAAAATCGTAGTTAAAATAGTTCGTAAAATAATGAGATGTTGTTTTGTAGTCGATATTGGCAATACCTTTTAAATGCAAATCTATTTTGTCAATACCGTAAATTGAATAATTCGTAACTGAACCCAATCTTACAGCAAGAAGAATATTGCCGGAATGTGTTACTCCACTTATAACCCCTTTCTTTTTGGAAAAACTGTATTGCCCGCTTGCGTGGAATTGTATGCCATTAACTGTATCAACTTTAGAACTCTTCAACCACCAATAGTCAACCGGTTTATTTTCTGCGGATTGCGAAAATGTTTCTCCCGGAATCAATAATAGAATTAGAAAAACAAGAGCTATTTGTTTTTTCATATTTATATAGTCGGTTTGTTCTTTGAGCAAAAAATGTAAGTTTCAGCTTTACAAGTCTGGCTGGGCTTACAAATTTACTTTTTTACATCCAAATATCAAGTATATAAACTGCTTATTTACAAGAAAAAATAATGAAACCAATAATTGCTAAAACAAAGCACCTGCACAAAAAATGTGCAGGTGCTTTGTTTAATGGAATAGCTGATAATTAGAATCTGAATCCGATTGTAGCCTGATACCAGATATTTTTATAGCGTGGAGTTTCTGAAGTACCATCGCCTTTATTGGCCTGAAGGTCCCATCCTACTCTTGTGCCGATAACAATTCTGTTGAAGTTAAAATCAACGCCTCCCAAAAGAGAAAGGGTGTTTTTACGGATATTGTCATTCTCAAACTCATTTTCCTGATCGATATTAATAATTGCACTATTAAAAGTATAATTATCTTTTACAAGGAAAGAGTACTGAGGACCTACCAATATGGTAATCATGGAAATTGGTTTGATGGCAAACAACAATGGCACATCTATATAATTACTTGTATAAGAGTAACTATAGTTGCTACCTAATAACGAACCCGAACCCTGATATCCTTTCTGCGAGAATAGAATCTCCGGCTGAACACCAAAATATTTCCCCAGCGGCAGGGCAACAAAAACACCTGCAGCCAAACCTATTTTGGAATCGGCATTAAATTGTTCTCCCTGAGAATCATATACATTTGATATATTAATACCGGCCTTTAGGCCAAACGATAATTTCTCTCTGAAATCGGAACTGCTCTTTTGCGCAAACATGCTACCAAACATAAAGGTTGCAAATGCGAAAACTAAAATTACTTTTTTCATTACTTCTTCTTTTAAATTAAATTATTTTGACTTTAAATGATGAAGCGTCAAAAGTGATGAGATTATCCCTGTATAATGCTACTCAATTATGTTTAAATCTTATATAATTCACACATTTTTGACTTTTCGAGTAATAATTTTACCTTTATTTTTTAAAAAAAAATAATCCTATTGAAATGAAAATCGTTGAACTGATTGAGAGGAGAATTGCAGAGCATTATCTTGAACGAAAGAGGTATTTTTTTTACTCAAATTATCCCAGAATTGCCTGCTATAGCTCCGACCTTATTTCACAGGACATTTTTACTAGGGGAAGATATGAAAAAGAAGAGTGTGAAAATTTAAAAAAATTTATATTCCCCAAATTGGCTAAAAGAAGGGTATGCCTTGATATTGGTGCTAATATTGGGAATCATAGCTTGTTTTTTTCTGAGTTTTTTGAAAATGTTATCAGTTTCGAACCAAATCCCAGGTCATTCAGACTACTGAAATTAAATATTGAAGAGTTTGATAATATAAAAGCCATTAATTTAGGTGCGTCCAATATAAAAGGGAAATTAAGTGCATTAGAAAATCTTACAAATATTGGAGAAACGCAAATAGGAAGAGACCGTATCGGTTTCAAAGATGAAATTTTCAAGAAAATCGAATTAGATGTCAATCGTCTTGATGATGTCCTGCCTAAACCTGTTTTATCAAAAGTTGATTTTATAAAAATTGATACCGAAGGTCATGAGTTTCAAGCGCTATCAGGTTTAAAGGTTACTCTAATGTCGGGAGAGGCGATAATTGCATTTGAATTTTTAGTGGCCGTTTATACCAAAGGTGTACCTCCGATTGTGGATTTGTTAATGAACTGTGGATATAAATATTTTTATGAATTTGAGAGAGTAGGCAGTTTGCTTAGGGTTCCCCGAAGATTTGAACCTTTAGCAAAGGTTTTACGTTTAATTATTTATGGGAAGAAATATTCTTTGCTCAAATTAGACGAATTCAAGCCCAAAGATTACCCACTTGTCATTGCATCAAAAAATCCAATAAAATAATATAAACCAGACAATTATTATTCAATTAGTCTCATGATTTGAGCGAAATCTAACATTGAGTTTATCATAAAAACGCTTGTATATTTTTTTATATCCGCCATCTTAATCTCCTTCTCTTTAATTTTTCCGTCTCTTAACAACTGCTGTCTTTTTATACCATTGAGCAAAAAACTTGAGGGAGTGAAAAATTGTTTTCCATCCGAGAATACAAGGTTAGAATAAGAGGTATCAGTAACGAATCCGTCTTTAACAATAATTATATCATCGCAATCTCCTCTTTGATCAAGGAGCTTATTCAAAGCTAGCCTGTCCTCAAATTTGAAAGAATAATCAATTTTGCCTCCATCCACAATTTTAAGTTTCTCTACAATTTTAGGCTGATATTTTTCTATTGTAAAATGCTCAATTTTGCCGGCGTATATTATTCTAAGTTTATATATTCCCTCATTATGAGAATTTCTTAATTCGTTTATAATTGTACTGAATGGGAAAACCATTCTCAATCCAAAATGGTATAAACATGTCTTAGATGCTCTCTCCAAATGAAGATCAAGGTTTTGGGCAATCCCATTTTCAATTTTTATGGTTTCAATGAATCTCATCATTTTTTAAGAGGAAGATAAATTTTTGCAATTAACTCTTCATACTCTTCTTTACATCTGCTATTCACAGTAATTCCTCCTCCACTGTGGTAAAAAAGTGTGCCATCTGCCATTTTCTCAATAAATCTAATGAGTACTGCCGAATCCAGCATAGTGCCGTCAAAATAGCCAAAAACACCCGTATAGAAACCTCTGTTTTCTCCTTCTGCATTGGAGATAAGCTTTAGGGTAGATGGCTTTGGTGCTCCCGATACCGATCCTGCAGGAAGCATGGAGAAGATGATATCTCCAAGATTATTTTTACAACCCAAAGGGAGCTCTCCCCGAATGTCTGAACTGACCTGCAGGATTGCACCTCTGTCGGTCTTGATGTTGTCGATATAACGGAAACGCTCTACCCATACTCGTTCGGAAACCTTTCCAATATCGTTGCGAATAAGGTCCACTATTGTATTGTGTTCGCAACTTTCTTTATAGTCATTGAGTATAATCTCCGAAGCACCCGGAATTGAGGCATCTATTGTTCCTTTCATTGGACAGGAGGAGATAATTCCATTTTCAATCCTTATAAATCTTTCAGGAGAGAACGAGATAAAGCTGTCCCAGGCACAAATTCCAAATGGCGAAATAGTGGATTTTAATATCTGCTGCAAAGAGATTGTAGATTCAATCTCTGTTTTCGCCGTGAGATTAATGAGATATGTATCTCCTCTCATAAGGCCTCTCGTTACCGCTTTATACTTTTCGGAATAATCGCCGTATGGAATGAGATCTTTTATTTGAAGAAGAGAATCGTCTTGCGGTAAAATTAATTCCTTATAGTTCTTTGTTTCGCCAATACGAAACAATACATCGTTTTGACTGAGGGGATCATCGACAAAGAAGCCGTTCTCCATTTCAAAGTCTATGGCAAAAAGGAAAGGCCGGCTTACCTTTCCCGCATCGTTCATCCTGCGTCGTACTTCCTGCGATTTTATATATATACCCTTGTATTTCATTGCATACAAATGTAACAAAATATATACTTTTGTTTTGTGAAGAAAATTCTGCTCATAGACAATTACGATTCGTTTGTATACAACATCGTCCACCTCGTTAAAAGAGTTACAAACAACGATATTGAAATATGTTACAACGACCGGATACCCTTTCCAAGACTGGGTGAGTTCAGCCATATAATTCTCTCTCCCGGTCCGGGCTTGCCGCAAGAGGCCGGAGATTTGTTAAAAGTTGTAGAATATTGTAAAGAGACCCATTCGATTCTTGGTGTTTGCCTGGGACATCAGGCCATTGCGTGCAGCTTTGGCGGAAAACTAATAAACTTGAAACATCCCCTTCACGGGCACAAGTCGCTGCTTAAACTCTCCGATAATTCCGATCCCGTTTTAGGGAAGATTCATGACGAAAAGGGGAGTTTCCCAAAAATAGAGGTCGGTCTTTACCACTCATGGGCAGTAAATGCCTCGTCTTTACCTTGTGATTTGACTGTAGGGTCCGTTAACGAAACCGGAATTCCCATGACAATATTTCATGAAAAGTTCAAAATTTACGGGGTTCAGTTTCATCCGGAGTCGGTTATTTCAAAGTATGGAGCGGAAATAATGAGTGAATGGATGCATTGGTAAATGAAAGAGAACTGCATGTTAAACATCTCTCTCTCATTTTTTGAATACTGACAATATATGTATACTACTTAGCGTTCTTAATGATGAATTTTGCCAACTCCCGGCCTCCTTTGGCAAATGACTCCTGAACTCTGAATCCCACATCATAATCGTTACCTCCCCAATTGTTTGCAGAAGAATTTTCAATTGTAATTTTTGCAATTTCACTCCCGTCTTCTTTGTTTACAAATCTGCAGGTAAAATCAACTGAAGCACTTTTTCTTGCAACTCCCACATTGAATCCCGGTTCGATAAAATCTACATTTACAATCAACTTTACATCCCCATTTCCCAGGAAAATTGCTTCTATGTCTTTTTCTCCAAGGTATTTTGAAAACAACTCCATAAATTTTGGCTCATATCTATCCTCCCTATCTGCCAGCCATGCCTTGTGCCATTCATCCCCCCATCCGTCTTTTTTCTTATTATAGGCATCAATCTTCTCCTGAACATATTTTTCTTCTGTCATTTTACCAACTTTCATGTTTTCATATGTGAACGAAACACTAATAGAGTTAATATCCTTTAGGATACTGAGGGAGCCAGATGCTTTCTTTATGTTCTGGCCATATGCAACAAATCCGATAAAGAAAAGTGAAACCAACAATAAAACCTTTTTCATAATAATAAATGAATTTATTTATTGTTTAAAGATTTTCTCCAAAGATGATGCCCAATAATTCCTCAATCCAAACCCGCCTGCTTTTCCGGAAACCCTTTCGCTGAAAACAATTTTCTTGGTTTTTACGTTGAAACATATTGCTATAAAATTCCCCATTCCGGCCTCTTTGTCTAAAAGTTCTGCTACATATAGCACACCATAGCCAATGTCTTTGCCTGTGTTGAAAGACTTAACTAGAGCAATAACCGCGGCATTATCAATTTTAAATGTTTTGCTGTAAGTTGGCATTCCTGCTTCGTTCATAACGCGAGCTCTGTATATCGTTTCGTCAATATTTACGTTATCAAAAGTAGTAAATTGCATTTTCTTCAACTCTGTAGACTGGTCTATCTCCCTAATGTACTTTGCAAAGAAATTTCCATACTGGTATTTCTTTGTTTCAGAAACAATAAGTTTGTTTATCTCTTCAAATGCCTTAGCGACTTTACCGGGTTCTTCCTTTACGCCGAATGTTTTAACCAAAGTAAAATCTACCCCGTAAAAATTCATCTTCGGTATAGCCTGACCTTCTCCTTTTCCAAGTGAAAATAACGTTCCGGGAATAATCACAAATAATAGAAACAGAAACTTTTTCATAGTTAAAATTTTTATGCTTTATACAAATATACAATTTTTATGAAAAAAAATATTCGTTAGTTGTTCTTTCTCAAAGAATGAACATTTTGTTTGTCTGGATGTTGATTAATATAGATTATTTTAAATTTTCTATAAATAATTGTACATTTGTTGATAAATATGTTGATAAATATAATAAAATTTTGCTTATGATTCGCAATCGTTTGTTTAATACCAAATTACTGGTTGTTGGTTTACTATTGTTGATTTCGAGTAGTTGCGTTAAGTTCCCTACTCCAGGTCCCGGCCCTGAGCCAGGAACAACAATTCCTACCGACTTTAACTGGAAAACTGTACATGATGTTAATATTAATGTTCAGGTTCCATCTGTCAGCGGTATTGGCGACAATTATATAAGAGTGATTCGCATATATTCATCTCCGATGCTTAAAGACGGCTCTCTCGTCGTATCAGGAGCTGCCAAACCGGGGAGCCCCCTCGTTGTAAAACTGACTTTGCCTACTGCACTCTCATCGATTTATGTTCAGGAGATTCTGCCTACAGGTAAACGAACTGTTCAAAAGGTCGAGATTTCTTCTCAGCAGTTGAATATAACAATAAACAATAGTAGCGCAATTGCTCAGCCGTTACAGAAAATTGCAACAAAGGCATCTTTTACATCACCTTCAATTCCTATCCCGGCAAACTATGATGTAACGCTTGGCGCAACAGGCAGTACTACTATTCTTGGCTTTGGCTCCGGACAAAGTTCTGCATATGGTAATACTTATAAATCCTACTATATTCCTGCAGGAATAACCAGAACCGCATCAACTAACATGAGCAACTATCTGGGCCATGCGATTCTCTACGTAAAGGGAACTCTTAATTTGTCTTCGTCAACTATGAGCCTTAACAAATCATCAATTGTAATTTTGGATGGCGGATCGGTTATAGTAAAAGGATTAGGCACAGGGGTTTTTGATGCAAATATCCCAATAGTATATTTGCAGCAAAACACCAACTTAACCTCTTCCGGAATAGTTGAATTCAATGACGGGATTACGATCGTAAATAAGGGAACTATTTCAATCGTTAAAGACATGAAAATGAATGTTGCCAGTACATTTTATAATGAGGGGAGCCTTACGATTACAGACAGTAAAAGCGGGGTTTTTATTACAAACAGTTCTACCCTCTATAACAGCGGAATCATTAACACACCAAAATTCAACATCACAACAAATGCTTCAGTAGTGAATGATCCTTCCGGGAAAATTACTGCAAAAACATATTATCAGACTAATGGCACAGTTATGGACAATTTCAATGAAATTGTTGCTACCACAAGTCTAAAAACCGATGGTGGGGCTACTATAAATAACTATTGCAACATTGCGGCAAATCTTACGGATCTTCAAGGTACAATTGGAAACCTATTCGAAGGATCTCTGTGGGAGAGTCAGACGTTTAAGATAAACAACACAACAATGAACATGAACGGCAGCAGTATGTTTCTTACCGGGAATATAACAGATGTTTATGGTATGAATCTTCTATCCTCGTCAGGCACATACTCGGTTTTCAAGTGTACGGGCAACGTTCCGGACCTCCGATATGCTGCATCACAAGTAAATGGCAAAATTGAGTTTGTTCATACAAATCTTGTAATTGGCTCTTCCGGCACAAATGGAAGTCTTTTGTATGAAGCACTTTTTAACAATAATGGTTCAATTTTATCTAAAGTTCAAACTAAAAATATACTGGCATCTACTTGTAACGATGCTGCCGGGCAAATTGAGGATCCAGCACCGGAAATCATTGACAATGACGAAGATGGTGTCGCAGCAGAATTTGATTATGACGACAATGATCCAAATGTTGCTTTTGTCTCCTATTTTCCTACTGAAACAACATGGGGAACATTCGCTTTTGAAGATTTATGGCCTTGGAAGGGAGACTATGATATGAACGACTTGGTTCTTGGCTTCAGGGTTAAACTTTATTCTAATTCGGAGAACAAAGTTACTTCAATGGATTTTGACTACAACATCCGCGCAGCAGGAAGCAGTTTGATATTATCCGCAGCTTTCCAGCTGGATAAGGTTAATGCTTCAAATGTGACCTCCGTTACAGGGGAGCCTGTATTGGGAACAGCTCCATTTGGCGTTGGTTCGAACGGAACTGAGAGCGGAGTGAATTTGGCCGTTATTCCATTGTTTAACAAAGTAAGAGATATTGTTACAGAAGAATATTTGTCGTTCTTAAACACTCTTCCAGACAGTTACATCACAACACCAGATAAATCTGTAAAGATTATATTTGCTAATCCTGTTAACCTTTCGGATTTGAATATGAGTTCAATAAATTTCTTTGTCATTACAAATAATTTGGGTGAAACAAACCGTGGAAAAGAGATCCATCTCCCGACTTTCCTTCATACTACCAAGGCAGATGTAAGTTATTTTGCCGGAAAGCAGTTGCATCCTACAGATAAGTACAAGTTCGATGATGGAATGATGTGGGGAATCATGATTCCGGAAACATTCAATTACCCATTAGAATTTCAGGCGGTTGATTTAGCGTATCTGCACTTCAACGAATGGGCATTATCCGGAGGAGTAGACTTCAATGACTGGTATAAAAACCTTAGCGGATACAGGGACGATACAAAAATCTTTACTTATTAGACACATTTATAATTAATAAATAGATAAAAAGAGGATCGTAAATATTTTACGACCCTCTTTTTTGTTCCATTCGCTTATTGAAAATAACTGGATTACACCATCAATTCTTTGAACAACGATTCCCATTCTTTTGCTATCACTTCGATTTGAAATCGCTCCGCTCTCTTTCTTGCAGCTATACCCATCTCTTTACGAACACCTTCATTTTCAATTAAATAACTGATCTTTTTTGCCAAAGAATTTATATCCCCTTTTTCAACAAGTATCCCGTCAATTCCATCATTAATTATCTCTTTCGGGCCACATGGGCAGGCAAAGGCAACTGAAGGGATTCCACTGGCCATTGCTTCTGTTATTACCATTCCAAAACCTTCAAATCTTGAACTGAAAGCAAAAATTGAACTTTCTCTGAATTTATCATCCAGATTGCCAACCGGTTCTTCGAAAACACATTTATCTCCAATACCATTGGCTTTTGCCTGTACTCTGAAGGATTCCTTATTCCCCGCACCATATATTGTCAAAGTCCAGTCAGGATGTTTTTGAGAAACTATTTTCCAACTGTTTATTAACATATCATAACCTTTTACATGAACAAATCTTCCTGCTGCAATAACTTTTTTCGCAGAGCAATCGGATGTTTTCACCGGAAGTTTTTCTAATGGATTATAAATGACCGATACATTTTCCAACTCGTTCCATTGCTCTTTATCTTCATAGCTAAGTACAACAAACTTGTCTAGCTTTTTCAAATTTCCGATAAGTTGATTCATCCATAATCTTGAAATTACCGATTTGAAAAAACCAGGCGAATCATGTTTATCCAAATCTCTGTAATTTCTCTTGTTGAAATGCAGTTCACCAACTTTACGGCTTCCATCATTAATTTTGGTAATAAAATTAATTTCCCGTCTTAAAGTAGATATTGTAATGTCGGGTTTTAACTGCTTCAGCGTTTTGGATAGGCGCCTTTTATAAAGCATCTGTTTAAAAAAATAAATAAAAACCTTTTTATAAATGGGATAATTCCAAATGTATTCAAAATCAATATTTAAATTGATTACTGTAATTTTATCGGATAACAAGAAGGCGGGCGGTTTCCCTGCTCCATCAGTTGTAATTATAAAAACATTATATCCAAACACCTCCGCGAAATAGTTTGCCTTAATTGTAAGAGTTTTCTCCATCCCGCTGGCAGAATATAAAGCTGGTATGCAGTACGCTAGTTTAACGCTCATTATAGTTTAGTTTCATTTATCAAATATACATTTTGTATATAAAAAATCCCCTTTTCAAATATAATTATAATTGAAAAGGGGAGGCTATCTTAAATAAAAACTAGTAAACCTTGAACTGGTTTCTGTATCCTGCACCCGTGTTACTGAACCAGTCTGTTCTTGCCGTACCATTGGACTCTGCCCATTCAATGAAATAAAGGTAAACTTCATTAATTGGGGCCAACTCTATTGGATATTGGAAACCCTGAATAATATTCAGCCCCCAGGGGAGGTTGTTTAAAGTTTTATAATATTTCGCCAAAGGAATAGATGAATCGTCGTCTTTCAATCCAAAAAGAGAGGCATTGGCAAGATTTGTAGGGACCCTATTCGGAAGGTGAATCTCTTTACCCCTGGTATCATCCGCAACAATGAAAAAATTAAAAGCAAGAGAAGAGAAATCGCCAATAGGAACTGAATTTGCAACAAAAGCAACATTAACAGTCAACTCAGCTGGATATATATAAGAAGATTCCTTTATAGTATTTACAAGCTTATCTGGCCCTCTTGGTATAACATTGAAGAAATTATCGAATACAATACAAGTCGCATATGTTTGGCCGGATTCAACCCCGTTAGGTGCTATATTGAAAACAGGAGAAGACGGAGACACCGAATTACCGGTAACACCGGATATTTTATCAGAACCAATCCCATCAAGCTGAAAACCAAAACCATTATTAAAAATAGCTCCTGAAGCCTTCAAGATGAATTCACCAATTACCTCAACCACAAAATTTGAAGAATTTGTAACAGTTTTCATCCTGTAGTCGACAACCACATCGTTAAAGTCATAATCTCCTTTGGATGGCCAGTTATCTTCAAAAGCCAGTGTTCCATAACTGACTTCAGAAGGATAATATGAATTATACGCTCTTGATGCATCCGCCGGATACATATCCTGATCATTCTGAACACCATCTTCGTCGGCATCTAAAAACGGCTGTGCAGGCAGGCAACTGTTTGCAGGGTCGGAGCCATATGTCCCCGGAAAAATATAATTGTCAGAAATTATCCTTCCTGCTCCTCCATCTCCAATAAAACTTACCATTATTTTATAAACACCCGTTGAATTTGCTATTTCTACAGGGATTGGAACAGATAGATTTTGGATAGTCTGGCTGCCAGTGCCGGATAATGGCGGCAGAAAATTGTATGTATAGAATGTTGTAGTAGAACCTTCTTTTGAGGGTAATAATGAGGAAGGGTCGTACGGAATATAAGAAACAACTATTGCCCGGCTAAGCGTTGTGCCGGTAGTTGAACCGGATAGTCTTGCACTGAATGTAATATTCCCGGACCCCATTTTCATCCATGGTGTCTTAACGTATGAAGTGGTAAAATCAAGGCTTGGTGTAGTATTGCTATTTACAAGTGAATAAGCTCCTCCAATGACGAGTGTGGCAGTTCTTGCCTGCTGAATCAAACTCCAGCAATTTGCGTTGTATGTGTTAACACTGCTGGATTCTGCATCTAATGTAACGGTCGATTGACCCAAAACCACAGTTGAGGATATGACGACTGTGCACAGTATCGAAAATAATTTTTTTTTCATTTCCGTAATATTAATATTTCTACTGCACCTCTATTTCTTCTGGAATATCTGGTATAAAGGAGAATGTTGTCTTATTGCCAATCACCTTTAGATTGTAAACCATTGAGCCATATTTCAGAGTTAGGTTTGTTGTTTCAGATGGGACTATAATTGTTATTTTCAGATCCTGACTCATATTATGTAATAAACTATAAAGTCTGGTCCCGTCTTGAAGTGATAATGACAACGTAGATTTAACTGTAACAATCGTTGGCAAACCAGTAATGATAACCTCAACACTCTTTGATGTGCTCCAGGTAAAACTGTCGGAGATTTTAACATCTCCCAAAGTAATTTTCTCTGTGGGTTTAACCGGTCCCGGGTCAGGATTAGGAAACTTTACACAAGAGACCAATATCCCGGCAACCAAAAATAAAATAATATAAATCGAATTTTTCATTTTTCGATTCTTATCATACTTCTTTAATAAAACTGCACTGCGCTACTTTCTCAATATCAGCTCCTTAAGCGCCATTCCATCAAAAATTGGATTTAAAGATATATAATAATATTCCTAATTCCAAATTTATTTTTGATATTTAATAATATTTTTTACATTTGCATACTGCAGATTGTTTGGTGACAAACTTAAAAACAAGATTCTACTCGTTATTTCTTTTAAAAGGAAGAATTAGTGATGGAGGCACTTTAAAATGAAAAATTTAATTTATATTATAATTGGGACGATAATATTTATGTCATCCTGCGTAAAATTCCCGGCTTCTCGTCCCGGTGCAACTAAAGATGGCCTGAAAATAGCCGAAAATTTCGATTGGAAAACGATTGAAACAAAAACAGTTTCTTCAACCGGAGTATTCTCTGTTGTTAATCAAGACGGAGATACAGTTGCATTGAACCTTCCTGCGGGAGAGTATAATCTGTATGTTGGCAAAGGGTCTGTTCTTACTACTGTTGCTTCAAGTGCAAATCTTGACATTTCTACAAAAGCAATTTCAACTCCTTCGACAGGAACTAAATCCAGAGTATATTTCCCTTGTGAAAACAAGTATGCTACTGTAATGTTTGAAGACCTGTTCCCTTACTCAGGCGATAAAGACATGAACGATGTTGTATTCGGTCTTAATATTGAATACGACCTCGACAAGAATGCAAGGGTTGTTGCTATAAATTTCAACATAGAGCCAAGAGCAGTTGGCAGCACTCAAACATATATCGGCATTGGAGCAAATTTCACCGGAATGGCTGTTCAGGTTAGCAAGGTGGCCAGAAGCAGTGCTGATTATCCTGGCATTTCAAACGATCACTCCGATTTGGCTCCTATTTATAATGTTGATCCGAAAAACGGTTATTTTAATCCTGTAAATCCAAGTGACCAGTTGAATGCCGATTATAAAGTTGCTCCGTTCACCGGAAATTTCAGGAGTTTCTTTATAAGTCCTCCTACATATACTCCTTTTGTTAATGTTTTCAATATTGGAACTTCAACACTAAGTAATAAGTTCACCGCCAAAGTGTCATTAAACTCCGTAATTGCCTATAATTCATTTACTTTACTTGATGCTTACAACATAAACAAGGTTAATATTTCAATTTACACTGCTTTTGAAAATAAAAGCAAAGAAGTTCACTTTAAAGGGCAGTTACCTTCAATGTATTTCAACTTGGCAACTTTTGAACCAACAGGAAGAACAGATTTTTCATCTGCATACGATAGCTGGGTGTGGGCAATTATGAGTGATAAGTCCGTAAGACACCCTCTTGAGACAGTTAGGATTAATAATGCTTATCCCGATTTTGCATTATGGGTTTCAACTCAGAACATGACCAATTGGTATGGTTCAAAAGTTTTGGATAGTCTCTTTACAAAGATTAACTTTACATACTTTGATTAAGTTAAAATTTTGAGGAGTGAGAAAATTTATATTATTATTTTTCGTTATTCTTTTTTGTTCTTCATGCATTAAGTTTCCTGAAGATACTTATGTAAAAGTGCTTGATGTTCCAAGCGACTTTGACTGGAAAACAATTGAGGCAAAAAAAGTTAATATTTCTGTTGTTTCAAGTATCCTTGACGATGAAGGCGACACAATTGCTTCTTTTTTGCCGCCGGGAGAGTATGGTATAACTGTTGGAAAAAATACAAATCTGAATATCGTCCAGGAACAATCCCAGGCAGAGACGAAATCCATCAAAAGTAGTAAGGTGAAACAAAAAGTCTACTTCCCCTGCAAAAACAAGTATGCAACGGTCATGTTTGAGGATTTGTTCCCATCCAAAGGAGATATGGATATGAATGATATTGTTTTCGGACTCAATATCGAGTATCTTCTTGACAATAAAGCAAAACTCCTTGGCTTTAATATTAATATTCAGCCAAGAGCAATCGGCAGCTCTTATCCTCAAATAGGTCTTGCCGCAAATCTAAACTCAGATGTGGCATTAGATATTGTTGAAACTATACTTCACTCTTCGGACCCCGTCCTTTCTCCCTTGTTTAATGTTACCGACAATTCAGAAGGGTACTCTACGGAAATAGGTGTGACTACTTCTCAGGTAGCCCCAATAACAGGAGATTTCAGAAATTATTTTGATAATGACGAAGACCTCTTCATTAATGTCCGGGATGTCGATCCTTTTACAAATACCGAGTCATTCACTGTACAGGTAATAATAAAGTCCACAAAATTATTTTCATTTTCAAATATGACTTTTTTGGATACTGTGCAAACAGGGAAAATCAATCTTGACATATTTGCCTGCTTTGGTACCAGAGGAAGAGAGGTCCATTTTAAGGGACAAAAACCAACACAAAAATTCAATTTCCAGTATTTTTTAAGTACAAGACCCAAAACTGATTTTTCCACAATCGACAACTGGGTGTGGGCAATCATCAGCGACAAATCTATTCGCCATCCGCTGGAATGGGTTAAGATTTACCATGCTTATCCCAACTTTAAAGTATGGGCAGAAGGAGGAGGTGATATCGGGTCGGACTGGTATATCCCTTCCGTGGCCGACAGTTTGCACAGCAATTCTTCCTTTAGCTATATCAATTGATTATTTCTGATTTGCCCTGGTTTATATATTCCTCATAAGAAAAAGGCTCTGCTGACGGGAAAACTGTTCTTCTAAACTTGCTTCTGGCATAGTACGAGAAAGATTTAAATATTTCGGACAGTTCTTTCCCTACAGATCTTTGCGGGAAAATCTTTTGAACCATTTCGGGAGTCCATCTTTCAGTAAAAAAGGATTTATAGTATTCGTCTTCCGGATTAACAATTATATCTACAGAATCCTTCCACTCATATTTGACAGCGAGAAAATTCTGCTTTGACATACACAATAGTTTGTATAACAGCGATTTATAAGGTAGGTAGTTAAGGAAAACATTGCCAAAATCGGGTGAAAAGTCAAATGGAAGTTTTGATTTTTCATAAAGCACAAGTTTGTCATCAATGTCCAGAATAACCCATTTATGTGAAGACTTTGGAGCCAGAAATTCTCCAATTAGGCTGGGAACTTCTAAATATCCCATTTTTGATACCCTTACCTGTTCATTTACGAACTTAGCCGGATCTTCGGCATGCTCAAGCACATGACTGCAAATCACATAGTCAAACTCTTTATCTTTAAATGGAAGGGTTTCACCATCTGCCTGAATTAATTTCTGATGAGGATAAATTTTGAAATCCCCTCTTCTGTGTCTATTATCGTTTACAAATTTTTCAACAAGTACATTTGATCTTCTTGTGGGATTGCTCCCCGGCCCTACTTCCAGAACAATTAGCCTTTTTTTAATTAACAAGGAATCTTTGTCAATTGGACTTCCGATTTTCATATTTATTAATTTTATGTAAAACTAATACAATATTCTTTTGATTCAAAGAGTATCAAAAAGCATAATAAGTCTTGAAATATTATTAGTTTTGCTTAGAAAACATGATTCAATTTAATCCTGAATAATAATGAATATCAATATCATTGAATACTTCGAGAAAACAACAGGAAATATTCCCGGGAAAATTGCAATAATTGATGGAGACTGCGAAATGTCTTTTTCAGAATTACGTAAAAATGCCCGGAATTTTGCAATTGAATTGTCCGGACTAAACTTATACAATAAGCCAATAGCTGTTTTTTTGCCCAAGTCTGCAGAATGCATAATTTCAGATATTGCAATTACTTATAGTGGCAATATATATATGAATCTGGATGTCAAGACTCCCCTTGCACGGATAAATAGTATTCTTGAGCAGATAAAGCCGGCGGCAATTATTACAAACGAAAAATATTCAGAAGATATTATAAGCATTAAAGGTGATATCCCGCTATTAATTTTAAAAAAAACCGATTTAAACCAATCCGTTGACTACAATGTCCTTGAAGAGATAAAATCAAAATTAATTGACACCGATCCTCTATGCATTATTAATACTTCCGGCTCTACCGGCACGCCCAAGGGAGTCGTACTAAATCACAAAAGCTATATTGATTATACTGAATGGGCTATTAATTCATTCGGGTTTACCGGAGAAGAAATTCTTGGCGTTTTATCACCTACTGTATTCGATCACTATAATTATGAAATATGCCTGATGATGTCTAAGGGTGTAACGCTTGTCCTTCTTGACAATCAAATGGCTTCGTTTCCTGTGAAATTACTTGAGGTACTAAAAAAGCATAATGTCACTTATATTTTTTGGGTGCCTTCGATAATGGTGAATATTGCAAATATGGATTTGCTGAGTAAGTTCCCATTACCGTTGATTAAAATGGTTTGGTTTGCTGGTGAAGTTTTCCCTACAAAACAATTTAACTATTGGAAAAAGAACATGCCGGGAGCCACATTTGTAAATCTTTACGGACCTGTTGAAGCCTCAGTTGACTGTACATTTTTTGTTGTTGACCGTGAACTAAGAGATGATGAGCCTATACCTATCGGATTCCCTTGCAGAAATACTGACATCCTAATATTAAACTCCGATAATCAAATTGTTTCTGAGAATGAAGAGGGGGAACTTTGTATAAGAGGGACATCACTTGCAATGGGATATTACAACAATCCCGAGAAAACTTCTGCATCATTTATCCAGAATCCGCTCAACAAGTCATATCCCGAAATAATTTACAGAACCGGAGACATTGTTATTAAAAATGACAGAGGTGAAATGGTATTCAGAGGGAGGAAGGACAGTCTTATAAAGCACATGGGATACAGGGTTGAACTAGGTGAAATTGAGCATGTAATTGTAAATACCCTAAAATTAGTTGATGCCGGATGTGTTGTTTATAACAGAGAGAAGAAAGAAATTACTCTGTTTTACGAATGTACGAAAGAACTTTCGGTTGCAGAAATGAAAAAAGCAATCGGGACTGTTTTTCCAAAATATATGGTTCCTACAGTGTTTCATAAAATGGAAGAATTGCCAAGAAACACAAACGGGAAACTTGATAGGATAACGCTTTATAACTTGGCCAATAATGGATAAAATTTTTAATTATCAGGAAATAATTGATAAGATAAAATTTTTAAAAGAGGGGAAGAAAGGTATAATTACAAATTTCTATCCCGATATCGAAATTGTTACCCGTTGGATTAATTCCGGAAACCTGCATTTTTTTCAACATGCAGAAACATTGCTATTGTTACGCTCTAATAAAGACTTTCGGAATTTGTATTTTGTCACGGCTTCATATGATTCATTACAAAAAGCACTTATTCATTTAAATCACGAAATGAATGATGTTCGTTTTGTGGTTGATCTGGTTGGAAAAATGCCTGATATTGGCTTGACGTCAAATGCCTTTATTAATTCAGGCTTTGGCGAATACGCAAAATTATGCAGAATGAGCAGAAAGGTTTCTGACAATGAACATTTTGCGATAAATAGCCATATATTACCAGCAAAAATTACACATGCAGAAAATATCCTTGATTTGCTTTATACTTATTTCGATCCGGTATCCGAACAATTACCCGGTACAGATGAGGTTAAAAAATGGATAGCCAACGGGAATGTAAGCGTATATTCATCAGACGGTCAGATTCTTGGTTTTGTTATATATATAAATAAGGGGTTCTCTTCATATTTAAGATATTGGTTTGTTCATCCCGGACACCGGGATAAAAAAATTGGGTCAGCTTTGCTGAACAAGTATTTTTCGGACAGTAAGGATGTCCGGTTAATGTTCTTTTGGGTAATTTTATCAAACGAAAATGCAGTGGTAAGGTATAAGCACTACGGTTTTCAAATGGAGAATTTTTATGATATTGTTATGACTAAAAATTTAATTAATAATGAAAAAGAAAATAATTGATATTTTGAAGGAAATCCGTCCTGAATTTGATTTTTCCGAAGGGAGTGACTTTATTGAACAAGGTATGTTAGACAGCTTTGATATAGTTAGTTTAGTCTCTTCGTTAGATGAGGAATTCGGAATTTCCATTGATGGGCTGGATATTCTTCCTGAGAATTTTTCCAGCATTGAGTCTATAATCGCATTATTGAAAAAGAATGGAGCAAAAATAGTATGAATCTGATATTTCGAAATAAGAAAATAACCGGGCTGCTTACAGTCTTGCCAAAAAACGAAATCAAGTTTGAGGATGAGATGGGTAATTATAATTTCTCTGTAGCTCAGTCTCTCAAACTAAAGAAAATTATGGGGTACGGCTCCCATAGAATTGTGGAAAGTGGTGTGACTATATCAGATTTGTGCATTTATGGTTTAAATTATCTTTTTGATCAAAAGCTCCTGAAGAAAGAAGATATTGACGCAATTGTACTTGTAACCCAATCTCCCGATTATATCCTGCCTCCTACCAGCAATGTAATACAGGGCAAATTAGGGCTTAAAAAGGATATGATATGCCTTGACATAAATCAGGGTTGTGCAGGTTATGAAATTGGCCTTTTTCAGTCATTCATGCTATTGGATCAACCGGAAATAAACAAGGTAGTTTTACTTAATGCAGATGTCTTAAGTCAAAAGGTTTCTAAAAGAGACAGAAGCAACAACCCACTGATTGGAGATGCTGCTTCTGTAACAATTTTAGAGAAATCCGAAAAGAATCAGACTATTTACGCAAATATTAAAATGGATGGGACTGCATTTGATACAGTTATTATACCTGCCGGAGGTTTTAAAACACCTTCATCACCGGTAACAGCAGAGATGAAAGAGGATACAGAAGGCAATTTCCGTTCCTTAGATCAGCTTTGTGCCAACGGAGATAAAATATTTAATTTCGTTCAGCGGGAAGTACCTCCAATGATTGAGTCTCTATTGGAAAAAGCAAGTATTACAAAGGGTGATGTAGATTATTTTATGTTCCATCAACCAAATAAGTTCACTTTAACTAAGCTGGCCGATAAACTTCAGATTCCCCATGAAAAAGTACCAAGCAATATCCTTGAGTTTTTTGGAAATTCAAATGGAGTTTCGGTCCCTACGTCAATTTCATTCAACCTTGGAGACAGACTCAAAAAGGAATCTTTGTTGATTTGTCTGGCTGGATTTGGAGTAGGACTTACATGGGCTTCTTTGATTATAAGAATGGAGCATCTCTCTTTTACAGAAATAATATATTTCTAAAGAAACCCAACCATCTTTTTTACATCCTGGACACGACCAAGTTGTACAGCTCCTCAACTGTATTTGCGCCTCTTACATCTGCCCCGATAAGCTCAACATTATAGGTTGAATTTACCATGGATATTATTGTAAGAACAGTTAGAGAGTCCCATTCTTCCAAATCTTTATATCTGGTAGAGGCCTTTATACTTTCCCTGTCTTCAGATTCAAACTGTTCTGCAAATTTTATAACGAATTCTTCTATTGTATTCATAAATTCCATTTAATTAACTCTTTGGCCCGTTTTAAAATTAAAAACCACTTTGGCGGGATTCCCTGATACAAGTGAATATTGAGGAATCGATCTGGTGACTACACTCCCGGCAGATATAACCGAATGCGTTCCGATTCTTACGCCAGGCAGAATTATTACATGCGACCCGGTAACAACATCGTCTTCTATGACAATAGCATCGGCATAAGTCCCCTGTAAGTCAAATGTAGAATTAAGCGATTCATAGTTATGATTGAGCCCAGTAAATACGCAGTATTGACCTGTGCCGACATGGTTTCCGATTACTATTTCTCCCAGAATAACCGAGCCTATTCCAATTAGACAATTGTCCCCGATTTTTATATTGCCCATTCCATTATTCAAAACAGAGTTTGCTTCGATCACAGACTTTGCCCCTATCTCAAATTTATTGAATGGATACAGATCTCTTCTTACACTTGAAGAAATATATGCTCCTTTACCTTTTTTAATAATAAAAGGCATAAGAAAGTTACGCACCCACCAGCGAGGGCGGGAACGATATGGGTGAACTAAACAAAAATGAACCTTTGCCTTTATTCCCGGATTTTGTTTTAACCAGTTATATATTCTTTCTCTCATTTTGGTGATTTTGAATATTAATTTTTCATTCTTTGTGATTTATCCCAAGTTCCGTCTCCTCTCTTCTTTTTGAGCAGGTAAAAGAACCCTTTAACCACATTCAGGTTCATAAACAAGAAGTAGTGAGGGATAAATATGAATTTGTTTTTCAGCTCTTTTCCTTCGAAATGTTTTCCCAGGAGGGCAAGGGAGTAAAAGAATATCTGCATAATCAGCAGAATTGAATAGAGAATTGAATTATCCGAAATTACTATTGCAACATTGACGGGGAGCAGCAGGAATAGTAATATAGGAGTAATTGTCCATCTTAAGACTCTGTGCGAGATGTACTGAAAAGAAAGAACTCCATATTTAAAGATATTTAAAAGAGAGGCAAGCCTGTATACCGATTGCACCCCCCCCGCAGCAATCCGTATTTTTCTCTTTTTCTCTTCTGCCATGTTCAATGTACCTGTCTCAATAGCGTATGCGTTGCTACAGTAACAGATTCTATATCCTTTCATTGCAATTTTCATTGACAGGATAAAATCGTCCAGCAGAGTATCCTTATCCATTTTTTCAAATAGTTCCCGTCTTATGGCAAACAGTTCCCCGGCTGCCCCAACGGCAGAATACAATCTTGAATCAAGAGATTTGAGAGTTGATTCGTATTTCCAGTAAATTCCCTCTCCCCCTGAAGAGGCCGAATCTCTCTCTTTAGATGCAATTCTCTTTTCTCCGGCAACACAACCTGTTTTAATATCATGGAAAGCATTTACAATCTCCATAATTGCAAGACTGTTCAGCATCGTATTTGCATCGGTAAAAACAACTATTGGCGACTTAATATAAGGAATGGCTCTGTTTAAAGCTGCTGTTTTACCTTGTCTTGCCGGTTCAAAAAGAACCTGAACTTCATCATAAACAGCAAGCTTTTCATTTGAAGCGTCTGTTGTCCCGTCTGTGATCCAGACAACCTTAAGCTTTTCCTTCGGATAGTCCAGAGAGCGAGTGTTTAACATTTTATCATCTACGATGTCCTCCTCATTATATGCTGCTATCAGAAGAGTTACTTCAGGCAAATCGGAAAAAGCAGAAGGGGTTACGATTTTTTTGACAAAACACTCTTTAATTAAAACCAAAAAATAGAGAAATATCCCGTAACCTAAATAGGTATAGAATACGACGAACAGAAAAAGCCAGAAAATAATTTCAATTGTGTTCATCTTAATTAAATATTTCGTCTATAACCTTTTGCATCTGAATTTTCCAGGAAAGTGAATTAATTATAGTATTTCTTATATCCGAGGGGCTTAATCTCAATGATTTTGAAAATGAAACAATACGGTCAATATCAATTGGAGTTTCATCTGCCGGTGCTTTTAATATATATGGCATGTTCTCGAAATCATCGTCAATCTCCGAATATATGAAAGGAATCCCTCTTGCTGCGTATTCCCTGGTTTTTAAAGTTTTTATTTTAGTAATATTTGACCTGTGCCGGGCAAGGCTGGCTATTCCAAAATCCGATTGTTCAAACAGGCTGTCAAGCTCTTCTCCATATCTGTTACCAAGAAAATGTACATAATGTTCAATATTAAATTGTCTTGACAAATGAATTAATAAATTTAAATCTTCAGGAGCACCATCTCCAACAATATAAAAATGTACATCAATGTCTCTTTTCCGATTGTAATATTCCCCAAGGCCCTTGATAATTCTGTCAAATCCGTGCCAAAAATGAATCTCCGCCACACCTATGAGGTTTAGCCGGTTTTTGTTTTCATTCTTTTGCAACTTTAATTTAATGTTGTTAAAATCTATTCCATTTGAGATACATATCGTTTTTACTCCGTGAATAACCGGATAATCCGTAAATGTTATTATTCTGTCCAGATTGTTCTTTAGCCTGTTTCTGAAAATTCTGTTTAACAAAAAAATAAGCCGGTATTTGAGAGGGCCTCCTTTTACCTCATAGTCATATGGATAGGTAGGAAATTCCATCACAACCTTAACACCTGCTTTTCGCAACCGTCTCAGCATTTTCAGGAGAAACGGGTTGGTATTATAGAAACTCCTTATGTAAACAAACTTTATATTATTCTCAAGGATGTAATCGGTTAATGCTCCGAAACGGAACCATTTTAAAAATTTCGCAGAAAATCCATTACCATAGTTTTCAATAACAGTACCCCCACTTATCCTTTTTTGGCAACCGTTTTCATCGATATCCATATAGCATAACTCCACATCCATTCCGCATGTTCTCAAAGCATCCACCTGATAAAGAATCTTCTTACTGATTCCGCTATGCTGTGAGAAATCATAAAAGTGAACGAATATAGCTTTCATCAATTATGCAATTTTTGAATTAACGATTTGTTTAATCAGGTCAGATGTCTCGTTGAGCACTCTATTGCGATTATACAGATTTTCCAGAATTGGCCTGTTATGTTTAGCCAGTGTCTCAAAATCGGGAAGAAGGCTCATGTTCTCTAAATCTGACAACTTATATAATAGAACACCCTCTTCTTTCATGTATAAATATATGGGACTCTTCTCGTTAATAAAAACCCTGGCACCCTTCCATAAAGACATAATTACATTACCCATCCCCTGTTGCCGTATATTGTTCATTATTAAATTTCCGCAAGTGAGCAAAAAGGTATTATAATCTTTTAGCGGCAAAAACTCAGTCAAAGGGACAAATTTCTTTCCAAATAGCTCATGCCCTTTAGATACAACGAATTCTCTGTATTTTTTATCGCCGTATGATAACGGACAGTAAAGTAATTTATCTTCAAGATCACATCTTTGGAGTAAGAGGAATGTATCTATATGATTATTCTCATATGTGGCAGAATTTCCAATAAGAAAATTATTATCTGTACAAACATCTGCTTCGTTTTCGGAATAAAATTGATCTATTGTAATATACTTAAAGGGCAGATATTTTATTTTATGTGAAATGTATTTTTTAACAAACGAATATTCTATGGGCGTGACAGTGGAAACACTTCTGATTTTCCGGTAACACCTCATTCTTATTAATAACGGAGATTTCTCCGCATAGAAGAAAGGGTAGAGTAGATTGAAAATTGCCGGGTAATTATTATACATATCTCCAGCCAATCTTTCTTTATGGCTTCGACATGAATTTAAAAATTTTTGAGTTTCCGCCAGAATAACATTTCTGGACAGTACCGGAATTGAGTACAAATCTGCACCCCAGGCCATCCAGTGAAAGTAGACGTCCGGGCTGGCATCAAGTATTACTTCCTGCTTAAACTCCGTAATAAGATTATGAATGATTACCCCCTTAAACCTGTTAATCGATTTTATCAAATCTTTAAACTCCTCAGAATCTATTCTTCCCTTAACTATATTGGGGTGTTTTGAATGTACAAGTTTTAGATCATCTTCGTTTTCCTTTAAAGCGACAAAATAGACATTCCGGTTTGGATAGACTGACTCAAACACATCAATCACATAATCAATAAATTTCTCATCTTCGGTAATGTGCAGCAATAACCCGTCTGATTCAATCACTTTTTTAGAATTTTTAGATTAGCTCAAGCATTTTTTTCGCTCTTTTTTTAACAAACTTACAGGGAATTCCTGCAAATACAGACCACTCATCAAGTGTTTTATTGACAAGTGACATAGCTCCCACAGCGACTCCTTCCCTAACAGTAATATCAGGTAACACTACACTTCCGGCTCCAACCTGACAGTACTTATTTATCATAACCTTTCCACCTTTTACATTCGTTAAGCTTGAGTTAACCATCGGACCTACAAGAAAGTCTCCGGAAAAATCATCGGTTGCACTAAACACAGTACACCTTGGAGACAGGCCGGAATAGTCATCAATTTCTATCCCGAATTTTCCATACAGGGCGCAAAAAGCAGAAATGTGAATAAAATCGTGAAGTATAATATCGCCTGAGAGTATACAAAAATCGTCTATCCTTACATTGTTCCCTATCTGCATCTTTTCAGGACTGTAAAATCTGGCAAAACGGCTAATAAGTACATTATCTCCCACTTTACTAAACCCAATTTTATCAAGTTCATTTTTACTGTAAAATGAATTCATGATTTTTTATTTTTTTCTGATTATTGAACATATTCTATCTATATCCGAATGAGGGAGATGAGGATATATCGGAAGACACAGAACCTCACTTGCAATCTTTGTGGCAACCGGAAGATTAGTCTGACTTGAAGACGGCAATCCGCGATATGTAGGGAACTGACTTATCAACGGATAGAAGTATCTGCGTCCGAATATGTTGTGCTGTTTTAATATCTCATAAAGTTCATCTCTCGATTTACCGAATTTTATTGTATCCACAATAATTGGGAAATATGCATAATTATGCAGGACTCCCTGCATATCATCCATAAAATCAATTCCGTCTACTCCGATAAGGTTTTTTCTATATAAGTCAACAATTTCTTTTCTCTGCTGTATATATTGATCTACGTATTTAAGCTGAATTAAACCGTATGCAGCTTGAATTTCATTCATCTTTGCATTGATTCCGGGCTCTATTACAGTTGTCTCACCGGCAAATCCAAAGTTTTTGAGGTAATCAATCCTTTTCTTTGATTTTTCATCCGGGCAAATTATGGCTCCTCCTTCAATCGTATTAAAAACTTTGGTGGCGTGGAAACTTAATATTGACAAATTCCCGCAATTAAGCACCGAACTTCCGTTTTGTTTAACCCCAAATGCATGTGCTGCATCATAAATTATTTTTAACCCGTAGGTATCTGCAATCTCCTGCAATCTATCCATCTTGCAAGGATTTCCATAAACGTGAACAGGCATAATTGCAGTAGTCTGCGGTGTAATGGCCGCCTCAACTTTTTCGGGATCTAAAGTGAAATAATCCGGTTCAACATCAACAAATACTGGTTTAATGTTATTCCACCAGAGAGAGTGAGTTGTTGCCACAAAACTAAATGGCGTCGTAATTACCTCTCCTGTTATCCTGAGTGCCTGTAAGGCAGTAATCAAAGCAAGCGTACCATTGGAAAAGAGAGAGATATAATTTACGCCGAGATACTCAGCCAAAGCTTTCTCAAACTGAATATGGAAAGGACCGTTATTTGTTAATATTTTATTTCCCCATATTTCTGTAAGAGATTCAAGAAATTCACCCAATGGAGGCATCGCCGGTTGGGTAACATAGATATTATCTTTCTCTGTCATCATTTTTAAATATATAATCAAATATAATCTTTTTTAGAAAAAGATAATCCTTGAATTGTGTTATCTCCGAGAAAATCAAAATAAAGAGAGGTGCCGAGATACATTGAATTATAAAAATTATATACAGGTTGCCCGGAATAAATAAAGACTCAATATATAATAGTATGCCAACAATCATACCTATTAAAAATGATGGTTTTATATCGTTTATCTGGCAAAAGACCGAATATCCGATAAGTCTTCCGGAATAGTAACTGTTTATAAAATATGCTAAGAGAGAATTGAATATCATACCCAGTATGAGTGCTTTTATGCCAAAGAAGACTCCAATTACTATCACCGGGATAAAAATAATCTTCTTAATAATTTCCAGTCTTAAGAAGAGATCTGAACGCCCCTTCACATTCAATATATTAAGATTAAGGGAATTCAAGGGATAAAAAATCCCGACAAAGCAAAGTAGTTCGAGGTAGGGTGCCGCCGGAAGCCATTTTTCGCCAACAAGAGTAAATATCATTGACTTAGCCATTGCTGCCATCGAGAACATCAATGAAAAAGTAATGAACATCGTGCTTCTCAAGAGTTTTTGATAACTCTGCCTTAACCTCTCAGAATCTTCTTTAATTAATGATAAGGTTGGGAATGACACTCGTTGTATCACACTGGTTATATTTTGCGAAAAAATATTTTTGAACTGATCTGCTCTTGTATATAAACCAAGTTCTTTTGTTGAGAAATATTTTCCAATAATAAGATAATATATATTATTGTAAACCGTATCAATAAGACCACTTACCAATAATTTACTGCCAAATCCAAAAAGTTCCTTAAATGAACTTTTACTGAAAATAAACGAAGGCCTCCATTTGCTGCTTATCCAGAAAAGTATCGAACTTAATATAAAGGATATCATAGCCCTGCCCACAAGACTCCAGACTCCATATCCGTATAATGCCATTAGGATTCCAATGACGCCGGAAATTACCGATGAAAACAATGAAATCTTAGTTTGCTGTTTGAAATTTATCTCTTTAGTCAGAATTGTCTTTTGAATCATTGAGATTGAGCCAATAACCAAACATAAACCCAGAACTTTCAACAGTATTCCTAATTGAGGCTCTTTGAAAAAAGAACCAATTGCTTCGGACGAAGCAAATAGAACAAAGTATAGAAACAGTGAAACTGATATATTGAAAAAGAATACAGTTGAATAGTCTTTTTGGGTGCAGTTGCTTTTTCTTATCAGCGCATTTGTGAAACCACTATCTATAAAAGTCTGGCTTATGGCGATAAAAACCGTCAGCATCCCTATCAGGCCAAACTCACGAGGAGTGAGTATGCGCGCAAGAATAATCCCGACAATAAATTCAACACCCTGACTTGCAAAGTTGTCAATAAAACTCCAGATTATTCCTTTAAACGTTTTTTCCTGCAGAGACATAAAAAGCTATAATTAATTTCAATCCTTATCAATTAGGTTAGACGGATGATCTTTTACAACACCTTTGTTCTTTCTTAAATATTTCCGCGATCCTTTTAAAGCTCCTTTGATTCTTTCCCAGAAAGCATTTATTAAGGAACCATCGACCTTTAACGTAGCCGTAGATGTTAGAACTCTTGCTTTTCTGTTCCTTACAAAACTTATCTTCCCATGCTTTTTAAGTCCAAAAGCCATTGTACCATCTTCTCCTCTTTTGATGTCAACTCTATAGCCATCTACACGGGCAAGGTCAGTCACGTGGGCGAAGACCATTCCTCTTATGCAATATTCCGGACTCTTGAATGAAAGCACGAAAAGATGAACATCTCTAAAAAACTCGTATATAGTCATCCAAAACCGTGGAAACTCCTTGCTCGGAGCATAGCTCCATAGTGAACACGCAGCAACAACACCTGGCTTTTTAAGCCTTTCAATCATTGTTTCAATGTATTTTGGCGGATACATCGTATCGGCATCTATGCAGATATAGTATTCTCCCTTTGCCTCATACAAACCTCTGTTCCTGGCATATCCGGCACTTTTCTTATCCTCAAAGAAATATTTCAGCCCAACAGCGTCATATACATCTGCAGTCCTGTCAGTTGAATTATTGTTTACTCCGATAATTTCAATTGGATATTTACATTTTGAATCACTCAGTGACCAGAGGCAACTTAATAATCTCTTCTCTTCGTTATATGCAATTACAACAACTGAAGCGACAGGAGTATCACTATTAATTTTTGAAAGGTTCTCTCTTACTTCGCAGATTACCTCCGATGGTGCATTACTGAATGGCCTTTCGAAGACAGAAAGATACTGTTTATACCATTTCATGATTTACAATGTTTTTATAAATTTTCAACAGTTCAGTTGCAGTTTTTTCCCAGGAAAAAAGCTTTATTCTTTCATTTCCGGAATTAATAAGCTCTTTCCGAAAGTTTTCGTCTGTCTCAATTTTAAGTATTCCTTCTGCGATTGCTTCCGGACTATACGGATCGACCAACAATGCAGCATCTCCGGCAATCTCGGGCATTGCAGATGTATTTGACGTAATCACCGGCGTACCGCAAGCCATAGATTCAAGTATCGGGATGCCAAAACTTTCTCTCAAAGAAGGGTAAAGGAATAGCAATGCGCCTGAAAAAATATATGGCAAGTCCGGATTAGGTATATAATCACAAATAACCAAATTATTTTTAATGTGCTCCAGACTTAACTTTGTTAATATGGAGTCTACATGAGATTCTTTCAAATCGGCAATAAGAAGGGGCTTTTTACATGTTGATTTTTTCAGATATATCCCGTATGCTTTAAGTACATTTTCAGTATTTTTTTTAGGGTCGGTATTTCCAAGAAAGAAAAAATATTCTCTGGCAGATATATATTTTGAAGTTATTTCATAATAGTCTTCGATTTTGCGAAAATGCTTACCAAATCCGTTATAGATATATGATATTTTACTAGCAGGAAGATTTAAGCGATCCTTAATTCTTTTCGACTCAAAATCAGATACTGTTATGATTTTTTTACTATTCCTTATTGCCCTTGGAACAACAAATTTTCTGTAATACCAGCCAAGATTCTGATATAAGGATTTACTAATGGTTTTTCTTTTTTCCAGAAATATAATATCATGCAGTGTAAGTAATAAAGTAGTATTAACACAGAAAGGAGCTGTATTGCTGGTACAATGAAGTAAATCCGGCTTTATTTTTTTTATTGCCAATGGTATCCCCAACTGTTCCCAAAGCGGATAAGTAGGAATTTTAATTTCTATTATGTGAAAATTTGGCGTTTCTAAAAGAACGTCATGGTCCGGTCCACTGCCTACCAAGATATAATAATCATTTACTTTGTCAATTTTTTGAAGCTCACGTATACATTCCAAGGCAACAAAATCCATCCCGTGTTTATTTTCACGAAATATTCTCTGAGCTTCAATTGCAATTTTCATTTCTTAACCTTTGGGGGTGTGAATAAATTTATTGTCTGCTCCTTTTGTTCTGAACAGGTTTATAAGCATAAGCAAAAATAGCAGTGGCAATTTTTTTATTACTCCAATATTTTTTGCAGTTATGAGAAAGCCCGGCAGGGCTAACATAAACGAGGTCATTAAAAGCAAAAGAAGAACCCACCACTTGAAAGACAGCTCAATGCTTATAATCGTTGTGACGATTATAATTATTGAAATCATTCCGAGCAGAACAATTTTCGGGAGCAATATCCACTGGAAAATTTTATCCAGATAATCCAGATTTAAATTTAATAGTGCCTTCGGTACATACTTCAAACCATTGTACAATGATCCAAATTGAGCAGAAAGCCATCTCCTGCGTTGATTATAAAAAACCTCATCCTTTTTCACTTTCTCGTCATAAACAAAAACATAGTCAAGAAAATCAATAAAAATACCTTCTTTGAGAAGGAGTATCTCCAACTCCTTGTCTTCACCAGCTGATGTAAGTTTACGAACATTCTCACAAAACCATTTGTATTCAAATGCCATCCCCGAACCAATCAAAGCGGATGATAATCCAATTTTTACATGCCCTTTCCTATAAATAGAGTTGTTAATCTCCTCACTCATCGCATCAAGAATTGCCATGTCATTGTCTAGATTCTTTGCCGTTCTGTGAGTTTGTAAGGCAGAGTCTCCGGAATAAAAAGCATCATTAATTTCCGAAATGTACCTGGTTCCTACAATATTATCCGCATCTAAGATTACAACTACGTCGTAACTGTTGTTCGGCAGATTATCTATAGCATAATTCAGGGCATAAGCCTTTGTGCTTTGCTCAGGATTAATTTCCATAAGGATTACAGGCATCTCAGATAGAATATGGTTGGTTGCATTTTCCATCCTATCCGAAATTACAACAACATCCATTTTGTTTTCAGGATATTCCTGTTCCAAAATTGACTCAACAGCTTGAAGGATAACCCTATCCTCTTTATATGCAGGAACCAGAATCAAAAATTTGTCTTGTTTTTTTGCATGAGGATATCTCTTTTTTTTGCCTAAAACAGAAAAAAAAGCAAATACAAAAGCATATATAACCGAAATTGCAACAATTATAAAAAATACCTTATCTGTGATGAAAAGCAAGTTTTCCATTTTTTGATTATTTAGAATAATTCTTTTTGTTTAAGAAAAAATCCATTACACCATGAATAATTGCAATAGCCAAGTCAACTCTGCCAACTAAAAGAGATCCAATTAATTCTCTAATATCAGCAATGGTTAGCTGATAGAGAATGGCAAATATTCTAGTTAATCCGCTTCTGTTCCTTTTAGCAAATATAAGTCTGTTTCGTACCATGTAGTACTTTTTTAAAGGACTATTTCTTCCTGTACTCCTACTTTCCTTGTGAACGATTACAGCACTCGGGTCAAACCATATTTCAAATCCGGCTTTTTTAATCATCTCACTCCAGTCCAACTCCTCATAATATAGAAAATAATCCTCCGGCATCAGCCCAACTTTGTTTATTACCTCCCTGCGGATCATCATTGCTGCTCCATGTACCGATTCAGTACGCCCGGATATGTCGTACTGACCTCTGTCAGTTTCTCCAAATCCAATGCCTTTATTTCTTAAAGTAATTCTGGATAATTTTGTATATCCTGCATATTGAATAACTCCCGAAGGCGAAAAAAAATGAATTTTTGGAGATACGGCACCAATTTCGGGGTGTTCATCAAGATTTTTCACTAGCCTGTTTATAGAAGAATCCGCTAATAATGTATCGTTGTTGATGAGCATTATATAGCGCCCGGTGCTTGCTTTTATTCCAATATTATTTCCTCCGGCAAACCCAAGGTTTGCCTGGTTACTCAAAATTATATATTCTTGAAACTCATTCTTAAGTTCTGAATACTCATCTGCACTTGAGTCATTGTCAACAACAATTACTTCATAAAGAATGTCCCGCAGATTTTTCTTAATACTTATCAGCAGTTCCCTCGTGTCTTTTAATCCGTTATAGTTTAAAATAACGAAAGATATATCAGGTAGTGATTTCATACTTCTTATCGTTTATTTTTTTCATCTCCTCAATCTCTTCATCGAATTTTGGACTAATAAAAATAAGAGTCATACTTATATAAAGGATAAATCCGGTAGGAAACTGTCCCATAATTTCAAGGCTGTAGGAAGCAACATATACTCCGCAGAGTCCACATATAAGCGCCGTGACCAGGCCTCTAAGTTCATTGTCTTTCAGGCGGAAATAAACAATATAAGCTCCGTATGAAACTATATAAAGGAGTATAAAAACATGAAGTACCAGCCCAATTATACCTGTTTCAACCCAAATCATAACATACCATGAGTCGTTTGGAATTTGCGCCAGATATGAATCGGGCCTGTATGTTTTTGCACTACCCCTGCTCATTCCTATTCCGGCTCCGATAGGTTTGTCGGCTAAATATACTTTTAATTTCTTCTGATTTTCTATCCGAACTTGAAAGGATGCATCTTCAATATTAAAAGCCGAGCGTAGCCTTCTTATATACGATATTCCGTTTCCGTAGCTGGTAAAGTTTAATAAAAGATATGCAGTTATAACAACAACCGAGGAAAAAATCATTATTCTTGTATTTCTGGATAGAAATGCGAATAATGTAAACCCTACAAAAGGGACGGCAATTGACCCTCTTGTTCCGGAAATCAGCATAGCATACATACAAGCAAGGAATGTCAGGAAAAAAAATATTTTGAGTCTGAGACCCTTAATGTAAACAGATGTAATCGCAAAAACAATTCCTGAAAATGCTATTCCTGTTCCAAAGTTAGCCGCATCTGTAAAGAACGAAAAGTATCTGACTCCGGAATATATTATATGAGTTGCCATCCCGCCTTCGAGATATAGCCACCTCGATTCCCAAGCGTCAAAACCAAAATATTTTTGTATTAAAGCTTTTAATACTGCAGTTAATGCCAAAATTGCCCAGGTAACCAAAAGTGTTTTGAAGTCCCTGTATCTTTTCACAATTATTGAAGTAATTACAACTATTATTAAAAAGTATACACCTATTCCTCTTACAGATGTTATCCATCCCACTGCAGAAGAACCTGGATTAAGAAGTTCAAGAACACAATATAGAAACCAAATAAACGCCAAAACAACCAGAGAGTTATTTGCTCTTCCCCATTGATATTTTGTATCACTTTTAAAAACCTGAAAAATCAGTGATATAATAGTGACTACAAGAAGTACATCCATTATTATACCGGGAGATATTACTTTAATATACCTGGACAGGCCTGATATATAATAATTTAAGATGAATATTGCAAAGAATCCCCAGTATGGATTATTAATGATGAGTATAAGATAAAGAATAACTAAAGGAGCAAAGGAAACTGCAAGCCCAAAAACAAAGCCAAACCTGAGTGTAATAAATGTAATTGCGTATACTGATAGCATCAGAAACGCATATACTAGAGGCTTATTTACATTATCGACAATAAATTTTCCAATATCCACTGAACTCCTTTACTTTGATGTTAAGCCAAATTGAATCATTTTATAAACGAATGTCCTCAATTTTGAATAAGGAGGCATTAGTCCAAGGAAACTTTCAGTAACATCTCTGGATGCCTGGTTAAGGTAAAGCAAAACCGGAGTATTATTAGCCTGAATTTTAAGTCTGTCAAACGCAATTTTGTCAATATCCCGCCACACTTTATCTGCTCTCACGACAACCAGATTCAATGATGCTTCTTTAAGCAGTCCGGCAGGAATTGCCGATTTTAATATCGAACGGTGTTCTACCAGAATTATATCTTCATTATCGTAATCAAAAAAGTCATAGAGATTATTTGAAAGAAGGAAATCCCTTGAATCTCCGAAATTATCATCATGCCATGACATTACTCTTACAATCAGCCCTCTTTCATTCCAATAATTGCTCAGATGTTCTATTAATTTCGATTTACCTGTACCATCATCAGTGCTAATAAAGTTAATTATATCTGGTTTTTCTTTAGGATTAAGATAAGGAATTATTGAATTGGCCATATAATTTGTAGCAATCCTTTCGTATTCCTTCCTGTATGACCTGAATCTGAACCTGTTTTTCCTTGGGAATGCTCCAAGAACTTTAGCTGGTATCAATCTTTCTGCTCTTTGTTTGTCCCTTACTGTCTTATCAAATATTTCAAGCAGGATAAGGAATGAAAGGATAAATACGAAAGTACCTATAAGCGTTGCCAGAACAATCATTTTTCTCGCAGTAGGCATAGGAGCAACAGGAAAAAGAGGCTGATTTATAGGCTTAAGGTTTGCAGAATTCATCTGCAGAGTCTTCTGCCTTAACAAAGCAGTATTTAAACTCTGCAAGACACTAAGATATGATTGTTCTGTAAAACTGATATTCCTCTCTATTCTTTTAAGAGTAGATCCGATTGGAGAGTAATAAACATATTGCTGGTCAAGGCTCTTTCGGATTTCTTCCATTACTTTGAGCTCTGCCGTCGATTTTTCACGTTCGATAAGCTCGACAATCCATTCATCCACAAAAGAGCTTGAAGCGACCCCTTCCTTAGTGTATTTTTGATCATAAATGGCCGCTGAATAGGCTTTTAAATCAATTTCAGCCAAATTGCGTTTTTCCTTATATGCTTTTATTGTATTGCTATATGTTGAGGATGAGTCATTTTGAAATGCTTCGAGTCTAACTATCTGTGTACTCAATTGAGATATTTCATCTAGTTTTTTAAGAAAAATACCATTTTTTTCAATAGCCTTAGCCTGTTCCGAAATCCTTTTTTCCAATTCAGCAACCATCGTTGTTGAACTGGTATATTTCAGCAGTATACCATAATACATTATTTCATAATCCTTTGATAAGGCCGTGACTTGCTTTGTCTGTTCGGCATAGTTTATAACCTTTTTATCAATGGAATATTGAGTAAGTGTGTCTTCTGAGAGTCTCAGTTTTAATGTGAGTCTTGCCAATTCATTTCTAAAATATTCGACAACGTCATTTGTTTCACCAAATCTTAAAAGCCTGTATTGCTTTGGAAATTCATCATTCAGAATAACAAGCGTATTATATGCTATACCAGGATCGTTTGAAGAGTACTTGATTTCCAGCATATCACTATTGTATAGCCGGCTTACTTCAATGTTACTAAGTGCTGTATAGCTATAGTGAGGGTGGATCCAGTTAAAAAGGCCATAAACAAAGTTTGTTGGAGTTGCTTTCTCGTATGCATTAAGGTTCTGGATGGTTTTTTCTTCAGATGATTTGTCAATAAGCGCCCTTACTTCCTTAGGTGTTATTCTTACAAGGTTTCTGAAATTATTTGCCTGAATATAATTATTGTCCTTTAATGAGTCGCCGTACATCATATCCTGTACATAAAGTCTTAATGATACGTTTCTTAATGTACCTTTAGACTTAATTATACTTATGAGATTGTCCATTCCATTATTTACCGTGCTCCAATCCACCCTTCCGCTCTCCAATCCCGACTCTATTGTGAAACCCGATGCAATTCCTGTATAAATAGTAGTACTTACCTCATATACCCGAGTCAAATTTTTTGTTTGGTATATTGCAAAAATTGTAGCAAGTATGGGCAGTATAACTAACCAGTACTTATTTCTGTACAATAATTTGACTATTTGAGATAGAATATCCATTTATTTGTTCAGAATTTTAATTTTTGATACTATTTCTAAGCCTTTCAGTGATTTATTAAGTTCCGACAATACTTTTTCCATTTGGATATAAGATTGGACCTGAGTGCCTTTTGCAGAGTTTAATTCCTGAGCATTCAATTTACCCATTATATAGTCCCTTTGAGCCGCTTCCAGCTGAGAATCTGCCATTGAGCATTGTTCAATTACATATTTAAGGGTGTTAAGCATCTCCTGCGCTCTGTAATACAACTCTGTAATTTTTTGTCTTTGATCGTCATACCACATTTCTCTTTCTTTGAGCGTCTCCTGAATCTTTAATTGTTGCATTCTGATTCTGTTTCCGCGATCAAATATTCTATCAAGAGGTATCGCTATTGAAGCACCTGCATTATACCATAGTTGGCTTGCTCCCGAATTTTGATATATCAATGGATAGTCAGTTCCCAAGTTCGTAAAGGAATTAACTCCCATTATACCATATTGATAAGACCCAAAAAGACTAAAGTATTCAAGCCATTTCTTTTTTTCTGTTTTAAGAGCGAGCTCCTGTCCCTCCATCCGTAAATTATAAAACTGAACCATTGAACTATTCATCGCTCCCTTAAACAATGTATCTAAAGGGGGCAATCTTAATTCAACTAGCTCTCTGGCCGATACTTGAGCAGAAAGGTTTCCACCGATTGCGCAAAATATTATTAGCAAGATGAAATATCTTTTCATAGTTTGTTTAATTATACATTCTCTTTCTGAATGAATGCCGTAAAAGTCTTTAAAACAATTTTTAAATCCATCCAAAAAGAATAATTTTTAGCGTAGTATATATCAAGCTGTTTTCGTTCTTCGGGTGATAGTTTACCTGAATCTCCCCTTTTCTCAACTTGCCATAATCCAGTTAAGCCGGCAGGTCCCAAAAACCTGTCAATATATTGGTCTGAAGTAAGTTGTTCTGCCTCATAAAGAGGTAAAGGCCTGTTACCGACAATAGACATATCCCCCAATAAAATATTAATTAACTGTGGAACTTCGTCTATGCTGAATTTTCTTATAAACTTACCCATTTTTGTAATACGTGGATCATTCTCATATTTAATAAAATTATTCCTTTGCTTGTTACCTTTTTCTCTAAGAAATTCTTTCTCAGATATTACTTCGTCATCGGAAACAAATGAGTTGTCCGACACAAAGGAACTATCCGACAGAGAGTACTTTACAACTGGGATTTGAGTAATCTCATCGGAATAGTCGTATAATAAAGGATCAACTTCCTTGTATTGATTGAGACTTAAAAATTCTTTGAGCCTTTTATCTGCATCCTTATACATTGAGCGAAATTTATAAAAATCAAATATTTCGTAATTGCTCCCGACTCTTTTCGATTTATATATAACAGGCCCCTGGCTTTCAATTCTAATCATTGCGGCAACAACAATAAGTATTGGAGACAGAATGACAATAGCTGCAAGTGAAAACAAAATATCAAAACATCTTTTCCATATCGGAATCTCATATGTACCAATAGGAAGATGTTCGTGTGCTGAATCTGCAATAAGCATCTGATTCTTTGCAATAAACTCCAGACCGTTATTGAGCCGTGTTTCACTAACATTCGGGGATATTGTATCTTTTAATCCGGCTGCCTGATATTGTGGAATTTCATTTTTCCCTATCTCAGAAGTTACAAGAACAATGTATGCTAGTGGCAATTCTTGTTTGATGAGTTTTATTTTTTTAATATCATCGTCCATTTTGGACTTTTCAAAAAGGACCATAACAGGGAGTGAATTTATGTTCTTTTTGAGAATCACTGAAAATCGAGACAGGTCGGATGATATTTCAAGTTCGCCTTTTAAAAGCCTGTTGAAATGAGATATAAACACCTCATTATCTCCGACGTATATGACAAATACTATCACTCAATAATTTTTTTAAGGCGTACTTTCAACTCCATTGGATTAAACGGCTTAGATATATAATCATCTGCCCCTTTTTCTAAAAGTTCAATTTTTTGAGTAGTACTATCCTCTCCTGAGAGAATTACAAACGGAATGGCTTTGAAAAGTTCGTTCTTCTTTATATAGTCAAGAAATTCAACCCCACTCATATTTGGCATATTGATATCTGATATTATTAAGTCGGGCAAGTTACCTTCCTGCAGCCAGGCAATAGATTTAATCGGATCATCAAAGTAAATGCATTCAAACATATCTGAAATATAGACTTGAATTATCTTGGCAATTGTCTGCTTGTCATCTACAATTAGTACTTTCTTTTTCACGATAACTTTTGATTTTATACAATCCCTCTAATTTTAATGTGTAAAAATACAAAAAAGCGTCAACAATTACCTGTTTCTGAAAAATATTTATAATCTTAAATACGAACTAATACAAAAACAATTTGGCATTTAAATAATACATGATAAATTTGTTCTTATAATATGTAACTATGAATAAAATTCGAATACTATTTTTGACAGACTTTTTTATGACTGTTGCATCATTCATAGTATTGATTTTATCAATAACAACAGCTATTTCCGGCCTTTCACGGCCCGAACCTGGGAGCTACGCCAATCTAATAGGACTTATTTTGCCCTTAATAATTATTTCGTCTCTGATCCTGATAATTTATTGGTCTATAAGAAAAAGTTTTTTCGTTTTAATTCCTCTTCTGGCTCTGAGTATTAACTACAACTCCATATTAAGTAATATTCAATTCCGATCTGGTAATTCCAACTTAATTTCAGATATAAAATTATCTGTTAGTATTGCTTCCTATAACATTCATGAATTTAAATATATAAATGATCAGACTTCCGTTAGCCAAGTGGCTGAATTTGTTAAGTCCCGGAATATAAGTGTAATTTGTTTTCAGGAGTACAAAGTACCATATTTTCTTAACTCTGCTGAGCTGATTGGATCATTTGACTTTCTTCCATATTACTATTTCAAAGAACCGGATAAAAATGAAATTGGGATGGCAATATTTAGCCGCTACCCAATCATCAGAGCCCAAAAAGTCAATTTTGAAGACACCGGAAATGGACTAATATGGGCTGATATTAAGATAGATAGTAGTAGAATTATACGAATAATTAATAACCATCTTCAAACCACAAACTATATCAGAGATCTTAAAGCAGACGTAAGCCGAAATATTGAATTTTTACAGAAAAACTCAATAATCCGGGCATATCAGGCCGACGCAGTTAGGTCAATTATCGATACTACGACCATTCCGGTAATCGTTTGCGGAGACTTTAACGACATCCCCACTTCATATACATTCTCAACAATAAAAGGTAAAAATCTTATTGATGGTTTTCGGGAGGCCGGCTCTTGGCTTGGTGGCACATACCGTGAGATGGGTGGACTTTTAAGAATAGACTATATCCTTCATTCAAAGAATTTTAAATGTATAGATTATTCAAGTCCCAATATTGACTTGAGCGATCACCGGCCGGTTATTTCCAAATTAGTTTTCCGAAACTGATTATATTGTATTGCTTTAACTGTGAGAACCACATCGCCATTAGTTGTGAGCATTATAACCGGTAACTTAAACCTAAGCTTCTTTATTTTTGAACCGGTATATCGAAACTAAAAGTAGAGCCTTTACCCTCCGTTGACTCAAACCACATTTTTCCTCCATTCCTAACAACAAACTCTTTGCATAAAAGGAGTCCTAATCCCGATCCCTCCTCGTTATCTGTTCCAAAACTGGTAAAATGGGTGTCGGCCTTAAAAAGCTTCTCTTGATTTTCCTTACTTATTCCTCCTCCGGAATCAACAACAGAAATTGTGATAAAATCATCTTTCTCAGCAACATTAACATCCACATCCGATCCCGGATTGCTGAATTTAATTGCGTTGCCAACAAGGTTTCTCAGAACTGTTTTTATCATGTCCTGGTCGATTCTTGCCTTGGCTTTGGTATCTCCGTTTAACTTGATTTTAATGTTTTTTAATTCAGCAACAACTTCAGAAAGTTCGACTTCTCCCCTTATAAGAGGAAGAATCTCAACATAGTCCTGAAAAACAGTATTTAAACGACCTGTCTGACTTTTTGTCCACTTCAACAAGTTGTCCAAAAGAACAAAACTCTCTTCTGTAAGTCTGTTGCCCATGATAAGAAGTTCATACATATCCTCGTCAAGGGATTCTTTTGGAATGTTGAGAACCAGCGCATTCATAACCATACGTATGGAACCAATTGGAGAACGCAAGTCGTGTGCAATAACGGAATAGAGCTTATCACGGCCGATAATCGTTTTTTGAAGTTCTTCGTTTTGCCTGGAAATTGTTCTTTTTGCCGAAACAAGGGATAGCTGGTGATTTACTCTTATTAACAGTTCGTCTTTATTGAATGGCTTCGAAACATAGTCTGCTGCTCCCAGTTTAAAACCTTTCACTATGTCCTCCGATGAGTTTAGAGCCGAGAGAAATATTATCGGAATCTCTTTTTTGTCCGGCATCTCTTTCAACTGAGCGGCCACTTCATGACCGTCCATAATTGGCATCATGATATCCAATAGAATAAGATCAGGACTGTTTGTGTCCATTATTTTAAGAGCGTCTTTTCCGTTATAGGCAGTAAGAGTCTTGTATCCCGCTTTTGAAAGGAGAAGTTTAAGCAAAAGAACATTTGCATCGACATCGTCGACGATTAAAACAGTAAAGTCTGAATTTGTTATTTGCATTTAATTCTTCAAGTTCCTAAAATACTCAATGGTTTTTATTAATCCTGCTTCTATTTGAATTTTTGGTTCCCAGTCAATTATCTTTCTTGCCAAAGTAATGTCCGGCTGCCTTTGTTTAGGATCATCCGAAGGAAGGTCTTTGTGCACAATTTTTGATTTTGTTCCTGTAAGAGCAATGATTTTATTTGCCAGTTCTTTTATTGTGAACTCATTAGGATTTCCAATATTTACAGGTCCAATGAAATTATCGTCGGTATTGTTCATAACCCGTATCATTGCTTCAACAAGGTCATCTATGTATTGAAAACTTCTGGTTTGAGAACCTCCCCCGTATAGAGTAATATCCTCTCCTTTAAGCGACTGAACTATAAAGTTTGACACTACCCTTCCGTCATGCGGGTGCATTTTTGGACCATAAGTGTTAAAAATCCTGATAATTTTTATTTTAACACTATTCTGCCTGTGATAGTCCATGAATAGCGTTTCTGCACATCTTTTGCCCTCGTCGTAGCAAGAACGCAATCCGATGGTATTAACATTGCCCCAGTATGACTCAGGTTGAGGATGCACGGAAGGATCGCCGTAGATTTCGCTTGTAGACGCCTGAAGTATCTTTGCATTTATTCTTTTCGCCAGGCCAAGCATGTTGATTGCTCCCATTACGGAAGTTTTTACCGTTTTTATAGGATTATACTGATAGTGCACAGGAGAAGCCGGACACGCGAGATTGTAAATTTGATCAACTTCGGCATAATAGGGTTGAGTTACATCGTGTCTTACTAATTCAAAATGAGGATGCCCAATTAAATGAATAACATTTTCTTTTGAACCTGTAAAAAAGTTATCAAGGCACACAACGTCATTACCTTCTTTTATAAGACGGTCACATAAGTGTGAGCCAATAAAACCTGCTCCTCCGGTTATTAGTATTCTTTTCATAGTCAGGATTTTTTCCCTATTGAGTAGTGCCTGAAACCTTCTGACTCCATTTCCGAATGGTCGTATATGTTTCTCCCGTCAATAATCACGTTGTCCTTCATGAGTTGCCTTATTTTATTCCATGACGGCATACGGAATTGCTTCCACTCAGTTATGAGGGCAATGGCATCGGCATCTTTCGCTGCATCATATATACTGCTGCAGTATGTTACTTTGTCTCCGATTCTTCTTTTTGCTTCATTAATTGAAACAGGATCGAATGCCTTTACTGTTGCACCTGCATTTATCAGTTTATCAATTACAACGAGAGAAGGCGCTTCTCTCATATCATCGGTATCGGGTTTAAAAGAGAGCCCCCATATTGCAATTGTTTTACCAGACAAATTCCCGTTAAATGCAACCATAAGTTTTTTGACTACTATCTCTTTTTGCTCCTCATTAACAGATTCTACTGCCTCAACAATTTTCATAGGTACTCCGTGGCTTTTCCCTATATTTACAAGTGCTTTAACATCTTTAGGAAAACAAGAGCCGCCGTATCCGGCTCCGGAATACAGGAAACTCGTGCCAATTCTCTTGTCGGAGCCTATTCCCTTTCTAACCATCTCTACATTAGCTCCTGTAACTTCGCAAAGCCTGGCAATTTCATTCATAAAGCTGATCCTTGTTGCCAACATTGCGTTTGCAGCATATTTTGACATCTCGGCAGAGGCAATATCCATAAAAATAATTGGAAATCCGTTTAAAACAAACGGCTTGTACAACCGCTCCATAAGAAGAGCAGCTCTTTCGCTTTCTACCCCTACGACAACTCTGTCCGGAGACATAAAATCTTTAATGGCAGCCCCTTCCTTAAGAAATTCAGGATTGGATGCAACGTCAAATTCAATATTAACCCCCCTTTTGTCCAGTTCGTGCTGAATAACATCTCTCACTTTTGGGGCAGTTCCAACAGGAACTGTACTTTTTGTGACCAGAAGAACGTAGTCTTTCATGTTTTGACCTACTGTTCTTGCGACATCAAGAACGTATTTAAGATCAGCACTTCCATCGTCATCCGGAGGAGTTCCCACTGCACTAAACACAATAGAAACCTTATCAATATTTTCCTTTAAATTTGTCGAAAAAGAGAGCCTTCCCTCTTTTACGTTTTTTGCAACAAGTTCCTGGATTCCCGGCTCATAGATAGGCATTACTCCCTCGTTGAGCATGTCAATTTTCTTTTTGTCTATATCGATGCAAACAACATTTATGCCCATTTCCGAAAAACAGGCACCGGTAACCAGTCCAACATATCCTGTTCCAACTATTGCAATATTCATACTCAATTAATGTTATTCGGAGTTAAGAAGAGTGGCAATTGTCTTTCTTAGAAGTTCTGCCCTGTATGGTTTTGTTATATAATCGGTACAACCGGCAGCCAATGCCACGTTCCTGTCATTGTCATACGCAAATGCTGTAAGTGCTATAATAGGAACAGTAACGCCATTCTCACGAAGCCTTTTTGTTGCCTCAAGTCCGTCCATCACCGGCATTTTCATATCCATTAATATTACATCCGGTTTTATCTCTTCGTAAAGATCAAGAGCTTCGGCTCCGTTTTCTGCCCTATACATATCATAAACGCCTTTTAACATTGCCTTTGCAAGAATATAATTGCTGTCATTGTCTTCGGCATATAAAATCTTGATTTTTTGTTCTGTGTCCATACTAAGCAAAATCTGAAAGAATTATATTTATATGTAAATATAGCAGAAATTATAAACAAAATTGCGACATGAATTAAAATTTAGTATCCTGTTAAATTAATCACGGTGCAAATTAAGTAACTATTTTGTTACATCAAGAAACGATAGTGTTTTATTTACTGTTATTTTTGTAGTTGCTGGAGCAAAAGAAGTTATAAGGTTAGTTTTTTATGGCTGCTATCTCTTTTATCGCTTCGATTGCCGTATCAATTTCAACTTCTGTTGTAAATGCACCAACGCTCAGTCTTACAGTTCCATGCGTATTGTAAGTTCCAATATGTTCGTGCACCAGCGGAGCACACTGAAGACCCGTGCGAACAGCAATATTATAGTCTACATCAAGCATCATTCCTACATCCCCTGCTTCAAAACCCCTGATATTGAAAGAAAGTACCGGATTTTTATTTTCACGACTGTTCGCACAGTATGTTGTTACACCATCTATGTTTTGTACAGCAAGTCTCAATTTATCCCACAGGGCTATTTCACGGTTGTGAATATTCATTACTCCCTGATTAGTAACCCATTTAACTCCTGCATAAAGGCCTCCTACTCCTAGCAAATTGAGAGTTCCGTACTCAAGACGATATGGATATTCGTCCAAATGGCTTCTTTGTGCCGAGCGCACACCTGTTCCTCCTGCCCTGGTAAGCTTAATATCAACTCCTTCACGCACATAAGAACCACCTATACCGGTTGGTCCCAAAAGGCATTTATGACCGGTAAAACAGTAAACATCAACATTGCAAGCCTGCATGTCAAAATCTACCGAACCGGCTCCCTGGCTTCCGTCTACAACAAACAGCACTCCTTTATCCCTGCAAATCTTTCCAATCTCCGACAAAGGTTGTATTGTTCCAAGAACATTTGAACAGTGCGTTACAATTACAAACTTTGTTTGTGGGCGGATTGCTTTTTTAATATCATCCGGATTTACATATCCATTATTGTCAAAAGGAACATATGTTACTTCAATTGTACCCTGTTGTTGATGTGTATACAGCGGTCTTAAAACAGAGTTGTGCTCAAGTAGCGTTGTAACAACATGATCCCCTTTTTCTACCAGTCCGTTAATTATTAGATTGAGGGAATCGGTTGCGTTATAGCTGAATGTGAGTCTGTTGTGGTCGCTACCACCATTGAAAAGCCTGGTAAGAATCTTTCTTGTATTATTTACAACCTCTTCCGTTTCAATGGCTGCGTCAAATCCGGAACGTCCCGGACTAACTCCTTTTGTTCGGTAAAAAGTGTTCATGAAGTCATAAACTTCGTCTGGTTTGGGAAAACTTGTTGCCGAGTTGTCGAGATAGATAAGCTTGCTCATGATTAGAGATTTATAGTTAAAATTAATTATTTGTCAATTATAATTGCGTCTGCAATCAACTCTGCGATTGTTTTGATTTTTACTCCCAGTTTGTATGTATGGTTTAGCTGTGAGAGCTGATCTACACAATTATGGCATGGAGTAACAACAACTTTTGCTCCCGTTTCTCTAATCTGGTTTGCTTTAATTTCGCCAACTTTGATTCGTCTATCGTTATATTCACTCATTGCAAGCATTCCTCCGCCTCCCCCGCAACAAAAATTTTCGTTTCCGTGAGGATTCATCTCGGTAAAATTTTGCGCAGCGCTTTGAACTACAAATCTTATCTGTTCTTTTAAACCTCCGTTTCTTACAAGATTGCAAGGATCATGGATCGTAACCAGCTCTTTATTAAGGCTTTTGTCCAGCCGGATTTTATTATCCTTAATGTACCTTAACATTAACTCAACGGCTGTTACAGTCTCAAAATCAAATTGTTTATTCAGATAATTTGGGCCATCCCATCTTGTTGCTCTGGATCCGTGCCCGCATTCACCCAGCACAAGTATTTTACTTTTGAGTTTGTGAATTTCGTCGTATAGATTTCTTGCAATTATTGTTGCTTCTTCCTTGTTTCCGTTGAAAAAGCCGTAATTTGTCACATCGTAGAACTTTGAAGAGAGGGTCCAGCTCTCTCCTGCAGCATAAAATATTTTTGCCATTGCAGAAATTGAAAGAGGGAAAAACTTAGGTTCTCTGGGATTTAACGTGTAGAAAACATTTTTATCGGTTTCATCGAGAGGTATGCGGGCGTTTTCGTTTCCCATTTCGTCTATGAGTTCCTCTTCCATCCACTTGATAGTATCTACAAACTCCTCAGTAGGAATTCCCATGTTATTTCCGGTCTTGAGGGCAGAATCTACAGTTGCCTGAAGCGTTGCCGGCACCATGTCCATTGCCGAAAGCATTTCCCGGCCTTTTCTAACAACATAAGCTATATCTACGCCAATCGAGCAATGTTTTACACATCTTCCGCACATTGTACATGCTCCAAAGAGCAAATCTATCATCTCCTGTGCCATGTTGTCGTCAAGATCTTTGGCATTTACAAGAGAAGGGGCAATTTTACCCATTGTTGTACAATATTTGCGGTAAACAGAACTTACCAGATCTACCTTTCTTGCAGGTATGAATCTGGCTTCCTTTTGTGTAAGATAGAACATACAGCTGCCCGCGCAAAGCCCGCATCTCACACATGCATTAAGATTTGTAAGCAGTTTGCTGTCTGAACTGTTTCTTAATATCTCAAGAGCCCTATCCCGTCTGTTTTTATCTACGTTTTGCATGTTATTCTGTTTTTTGAGGCCAGGTTCCCCTCCATCCGTAAAAAAACCCAAGATGATATCTGGCAAAAAAGAAGTAAAGAAGGTGCCTTGTTTTACCCAGCGGCAGCCAAACTAAGAAAAGAGACATAGTTAAATAATAGAATGGTTCCAATCCGGGAAACAACAGAAAAAAAGCAGAAAATAGCTGTGCAAAAGTGGTTAGTAAATTTGATATGTAATCATCCGGACCCGAGAGCGATTTAAGTTCGGAATTTAAAACTCTTTTAATTAAAACAGCAAAACCTGCGGCAACTGAAACAAAAAGCAAAGCCGACAAAAAATATTTTATTCCTTCATACCACTCCGTAATTCCCGAAATAAAGACCAGAAATATCCCCAGCGACAAAAAAGTTCCGATATGGTAAATTATACCTGCCGCATAAGTAGGCAAGTGCATATAAGCAGACTCCTTTTGAGATGGCGACATTGCTTTTGTAAAAGAGTAGATCACCCCTTTAGAGACATTTCCTGAAGGAGCGGAAAGTTCATTGGGCCTGCCAAGAAACAAAAGTCTCACAAACTGAAATGTGAGAAGTGAAAAAGATAACGTGAGAGAAATTATTGCAATCCAGTGATACCAGCACATAAGATAATGGAATTAGACGCAACCGTCCGGTTTTGGCAAACCTGCAACCCTGCAAGCTCCTCTGGCAGGACCTAACGGAAAGAGTTCGTATATTTCCCTGAGCTTTAATCCGGTTTCCTGGCAGATAGTCCGGATCATGGGAGCATTCCCTTTCTCTTCGAAATTGCCTCTAATTATCCGGATAATTGCCCAATGTTTGTCCGTCATCTCCTCAATTCCGTCCGATTTTGCAAAGAGAATTGCTGTATCATCATTCCATAAAGAGGGTTCAGTAAGAAATCCGTCACCATCTACCTCAAAGAGTTTCCCCTCAATCTCAAGTTTTGCCATTTTTAAATTTAGTTTGTTTTGTGTTTACGAAGGTATAAATTTTATGGTTGGATAAAAAACTTTAATAGGCTATATTTGTTTACTAAAGATATATACTAACACAAATTATTAAGATTATGACCGACCAGGAGATTGCCCACACAAAAAAACTTAAACCTATAGGTGAGATTGCTAAGTTGATAGGTATAGACCCGGATGACCTGGAACTTTACGGAAAATACAAAGCAAAACTTCCTCTGACTTACATCGACAGAAACAAATTCGGGAAACTAATATTAGTTTCTGCCATATCGCCAACACCTGCCGGTGAGGGTAAAACAACAGTTTCAATTGGCCTGTCGCAGGCATTGAACAGAATTGGAGAGAGATCCATTGTTGTACTAAGAGAACCCTCTCTTGGTCCTGTTTTTGGAATCAAGGGCGGAGCTACAGGCGGAGGTTACTCTCAGGTTTTGCCAATGGAAGATATAAACATGCATTTCACGGGAGATTTTGGAGCTATAGAAAAGGCGCATAATCTCCTTTCGGCACTCATCGACAACAACATTCAGAGCAAGAACAACAGCCTGAATCTCGACCCCAGAACAATTTCATGGAAGAGGGTTATGGACATGAACGATCGTGTTCTTCGCGACATTGTTGTAGGTCTGGGAGGAACAGGAAACGGAATTCCTCGTGAGACCGGATTCGATATCACAGCAGCCTCGGAGGTAATGGCCATTCTGTGTCTTTCAAAGGACAGAGATGACCTAAAGGCCAGGCTGGGCAACATTTTCATAGGCTTCACCTTCGACAAACAGCCGATATATGCCCGTGATCTCAAAGCCCACGGAGCAATGGCTGCTCTGCTCAAGGATGCAATTAAGCCTAACCTTGTTCAGACAATTGAAGGAACACCGGCAATCATACACGGAGGACCTTTTGCAAATATCGCTCAGGGTACAAACTCAGTAATCGCTACTCAGACAGCGATGTCGCTAACCGACTATACTGTAACCGAAGCCGGATTTGGTTTCGACCTGGGTGCAGAAAAATTCCTGGATATTAAATGCCGTTCGGCAAAGCTATCTCCTAATGCAGCAGTACTGGTTGCAACCGTTAGAGCCCTTAAATATCACGGAGGAAAGCCTCTTAAGGAGATTAAGGATTCCGATGTTGATGCTCTTGCCAAAGGCATGGGCAACCTTGAGAAACATGTCGAAAACATTAAGCAGTTTAGCCTGGCACCAGTAGTTGCAATCAACAAATTCGCCACCGATTCGCAGGAAGAACTCGACTTTATTATAGACTTCTGCAAAAAGAAGGGAATTCCTGCTACTATTGTGGATGTTTGGGGAAAAGGCGGAGCAGGTGCAGAGGAGCTGGCTCATATGGTTGTGCATGCAGCTGCCGATTGCTGTCCTAACTTCTTGCCTCTCTATCCTCTTACAGACTCTGTTGAGAAGAAGATTGAGACCATAGCCAAGAAAATATATGGCGCCGAGGCTGTTGACTATACTGCAAAAGCAAAGGCCAACCTTGTCAAAATTGCAAAACTCGGACTTAACGACCTTGCAATTTGTATGGCAAAGACTCAGAAGTCTCTGTCTGATAACCCGGAATTGCTCGGTAGACCAAAAGATTTCATTGTTACTGTAAGAGAAATTGAGATTGCTTCAGGTGCTGGTTTCTTAATTCCAATAACAGGTGAAATCATGCGTATGCCGGGCTTGCCTGAAGAGCCTTCATCTATGCACATAGATATTGACAACGACGGTAACATTACAGGGTTGTTTTAGAAGTTACTTAGAGTGACGGCTATACAACTCCTTTTCAATATCACTTATTGAAAGGCCGTAAAGTTCCAGCAATACAAGAAGATGGTATATGAGGTCTCCTGCTTCATATACCAATCTTTTTTTATCTCCCTTAATAGCCTCGATGATAACCTCAGCTGCCTCTTCACCCACTTTCTTGGATATTCTTTCTGCTCCTTTTTCAAAAAGCTCAGTTGTATAGGAGCCCGCGGGCATTTGAATGTGTCTTTCCCTAATTACCTGCTGTAGTCTCCCGATAAATCCCTCTGTCGTCTCATTGTTAAAGCAGGTATTCGATCCTGTGTGACAAACAGGACCGGCAGGGTCAACTCTTATCAGGAGCGTATCATTGTCGCAATCGGTCTCAATACTTCTAACATAAAGATAATTAGAACTGCTCTCTCCCTTTGTCCACAACCTCTGGCGAGACCTGCTAAAAAATGTAACCCTGCCATCCTCAACGGTCTTTTCAAATGACTCCCTGTTCATATAACCAAGCATTAGGACCTTAAATGTATTGTCGTCTTGAATAACTGCAGGAACCAAGTCCGAAGCATTTTTAAATATTAACTCTTTATCTATATTCATAATCGATAATTTTTATCGTTTTATCACACTCTAACATTAACCCCTTGCTCAATCAACCACCTCTTAAGCTTTGGGATTGGGATTTCTCCGCTGTGGAAGACCGAAGCAGCAAGAGCAGCATCTGCCTTCCCCTCATTAAAAACATGAGCAAAGTGATTCATATTGCCTGCTCCGCCGGAAGCAATTATTGGAACTGGAAGCATTGTGCTCAGCATAGAGAGGGTATTGCAGGCAAATCCTCTACGGGTTCCGTCATGACCCACAGATGTAAAGAGTATCTCTCCCGCTCCTCTCCTGCAGGCCTCTTTTGACCACTCGAACAGCTCTCTGTTTGCAGCAAATCTACCTCCCTTTTTCATGACATGCCACACACCATCTGTCTCCACAGCATCAACGGCAACAACAACAAACTGAGATCCGAATTTTTTTGCGATTTTGTCAATCAAAGCAGGATTTTCAAGGGCCGAAGTATTAATAGACACCTTATCGGCTCCTGAGTCAAGCAGGGCCGAAGCATCGTCTGCCGACGAAATCCCTCCGCCTACGGTAAAGGGGATGTTTATACCTCTGGCTATTCTGCTTACAAGGCTCCGAAAAGTCCCTCGTCCCTCACAGGAGGCGCTGATATCGAGGTACACAAGCTCATCTGCCCCTTCGCAAGCATAGAACCGGCCCATCTCTACCGGATCTCCCATCTCCCTGATGTTAATGAAGTTTACGCCTTTGACTGTCTTCCCGTCAAGAACGTCAAGACAAGGGATTATTCGTTTTGTGACCATCTTCGAATCTCCTCCTCATTTAAAACTCCATCGTAGAAAGCTTTACCGACAATTACCCCTTTGACTCCGCTTTGGTTGAGCAGGGCAATATCTGATAATGAGGACACACCTCCAGAGGCGATAATGTCCAGTTGCGGATATTGTGCAGAGAGGGTTTTATAGAGATCAAAAGCAGGACCCGAGAGCATACCGTCCTTTGAAATATCCGTGCATATTAGTGTTTTTATCTTTAGTGAAGTATAAAATGATATAATATCCTTTATTTTATTATCTATCTTCTCTATCCAACCATTTATTGCAATTTTACCTTCAAATAGATCCAGCCCCAGAACTATCTTTTCAGAACCATAAATATCAATGAGTTTAGATGTTAGAACCGGATTTGTTACGGCAATACTTCCTGCTATAATTCTTCGCGCCCCTGCAGAGATTGCCCTGCCTGCAGATTCAAGTGATTTTATACCGCCTCCGAACTCTATAAACAGTGAGGTTCCTGAGGCTATCCTTTCAAGTACCTCAAGGTTTCGGGGCTTAGCCCCTCTGGCTCCGTCAAGGTCTATAAGATGCAGTTTTTTCATGCCCATATTTTCAAATTTTACGGCTAACTCCAGAGGATCAAACGAGTACTGAAACGGTTTTCCGTAATCTCCCATGGCAAGCCTGACGCACTTCCCCTCAATTATATCAATTGCGGGTATAATTTCTATTTTGCTTTTCATAAATTCTCCCTTGTTATATTGATAAAGTTCCTCAAAACTCTCTCTCCCGCCTCTCCGCTTTTTTCGGGATGGAACTGTGTCCCGAAATACCTGCCCGATGCCAGCGAAGATGAAAACAAAGAGCCATGCTCCGTTACAGAAGTTGTTAAAAGTGAGAGCTCAGGGGCAAATGAGTGCACAAAATAGAACCATTCACCCTCTTTAATCCCCTCATAAAGAGGTCCATAAAGATTATTAACACTGTTCCATCCCATGTGAGGAATTTTTACTCTCTCTTTAGCAAGCCTTTTTACTGAAGGAGAAAAATAACCAAGACAAGAGGTATCTCCCTCTTCGCTATTGTTGCACATTAGCTGCATCCCTATGCAAATGCCAAGTACAGGAACCTTTGTTTTGGGAATAATGAGGTCCAGTTTGCATTCCAGGATTACATTCATTGCATGTGAGGCCTCACCAACACCGGGCAAAATGAGCCTGTCTGCTGCCAGAATAATAGATTCTTCTGCCGTTATGGTATACTCTTCTCCAATTCTCTCCAGGGCTACGCCTAATGAGAATATATTACCTGAATCATAGTCAATTATTGCTGTCATAACACTCCTTTGCTGCTTTGAATTTTTGAGTCGTTTCCCGATGTGTTCAAAGCACTCCGCAATGTTCTGGCGAAGGCCTTAAATATGGCTTCGGCAACATGATGAGCATTTAATCCGCCCGCCTTCACATGAATTGTTGCTTTCATGCTCTTTGAAAGTGTGTCAAAAAAGTGTCTGAACATATCTGACTCAATACCTTCCACATAGCTTGCAGGAAAATCGACTTCCCATTGAAGAAATGCTCTGCCACCGATATCTATAAGAATAGTGGCAGATGACTCATCCATTGGAAGGGCAAAGCCGTAACGGTTGTTGCCCTGTACTGAGGCAACAAGCTCGTTTAATGCCTCCCCGAGTACTATTGCGACATCTTCAACTGTGTGGTGAACTCCGTTTTCGAGGTCGCCACCGGCAAAGAGCTGCATTGAAAACCCTCCGTGTACCGGAATCTGTTCCAGCATATGGTTAAAAAAGGGGATTCCTGTGAAAACCTCATTTTTCATATACCCATATGGGTCAATCTTTACAGAGACCATAGTTTCGGCTGTGCTCCTCTGCTTCCTAACTAAGGAAAGAGCACTCACTGAGACAGCTCCCTTAAGTATTTCAAGAATGTAAGAATTTTCACTTTCCGTTCCAATTGTGATTCTCAATGCACCTCTGCAACCCTGTGCAGATGATCTGTCTCTTACAATGACTCCGCTTTCAAGAAGCTTGCGGAATACCTCCTGATGATTATTAATTCTTACAAGTACGAAATTAGAGTCAGAGGGGTAAACTTCAAGTACATCAGGTAATAATTTTAGTTCACTTATTACTCTTTCCCGTTCACCGATTATGGCCCCGACCTGGCTTGTGTTTCCTCTTCGAAGCAGGCCAATTGCTTTTTCCTGACTTAAGATATTCACATTGTAAGGGTATTTGACTTTGTTCATCAAGGCAACAACTGCGGAGGATGCTATTGCAAATCCAACCCTCAGACCGGCCATACCCCACGCTTTAGACAGGGTTCTAAGCACTACCAGGTTAGAGAATGTATCGACCTTGCCGGCAAAGCCTTCATTCCCCGAAAAATCAATATATGCCTCGTCTACAACTACAATACCGTTAAAGTTTCTGATAATTGTTTCCACTGACTCTCTGTTCAATAAATTGCCTGTTGGGTTGTTGGGCGAGCAGAGGAAAATGATTTTTGTATGCTCTCCTGCCTCATTAAGCACCTTAAAGGGATCAAGTGAATAATCCGCTTCAAGCGGCACCTCAGCACACATTACATTATTAACATTTGCAGCTGTTTTGTACATGCCGTATGTAGGAGAGAGAGTTATAATGTTATCTGTTCCCGGTTCACAGAATACCCTTAAGAGCAGGTCAATCGCCTCATCACTTCCGTTACCTGCAAACATATTGCAGGCCGGGATTCCGGTGACTTCCGAATAAACCTGTTTAAGCTTTGACTGCGAAGGATCGGGATAGCGATTGAACCCGTTATTAAATGGATTTTCATTTGCGTCAAGAAAGATTCCGCTCTCAAGGCCACACTCGTCTCTTGCGGTAGAGTACGGAACCAGTTCTTTTATGTTACTCCTTACTAAATTCTCAATATTCATGTTAAGACTCCTCCATTCTTACTTTTACGGCATTACAGTGAGCCTCCAGCCCCTCTGCCAGAGCCATGGTTTCAATTGTATTGCTGAGGTTTACAAGACCTTGTCTTGATATCTCCTGATATGTAATTGTCCTGCAGAAACTGTCCGTCGAAATTCCTCCCTGAGATTTTGCCCAGCCTCCGGTTGGCAATGTGTGATTTGCTCCAGAGGCGTAGTCTCCTGCGCTTTCAGGAGAATAGTTGCCAATAAAAACACTTCCTGCTGCTTTAATTTCATTTGCAATCGACCAAGGTCTTTCAGTTACAATTATTAAGTGCTCCGGAGCATATTCATTGGCCATATCTACAGCCTCGCTAAGGTTTTCAAGAACTACTATGCGGCTGTTTTTGAGTGCACCTTCTAGCTCCGGTTTTCTGGAGAGAGCAGCAAGCTGATTTTCAATTTCGTCCCGGCATTTTAAAGCAAATTCCCCGGAAGTGGTAAGTAGCAATACCTGAGAATCTGCCCCATGTTCTGCCTGCGAGAGAAGATCTGCAGCAACAAATGCAGGAACTGCACTATTGTCGGCAATTACCATAACCTCAGAAGGTCCCGCAAACATGTCAATCGACACCCTGCTGCTTACCTGTTGCTTGGCAGCTGCCACATATCTGTTGCCCGGCCCAAAGATTTTATCACTTGGAGATACACTCTCCGTACCGTATGCCATCGCTGCAACAGCCTGAGCTCCTCCGGCCTTCACAATCTTATCGACTCCTGCAACTTTGGCAGCATAGAGAATAACCTGATTTACGGAGCCATCCTTTGAAGGAGGAGTAAAAAGGGTAATCTCTTCGCAACCGGCAATCTTTGCCGGGATAGCAAGCATAAGTACTGTTGAGAAGAGAGGAGCTGAACCCCCCGGAACATAAAGACCGACTTTTCTCAGTGCGACTCTTCTTTGCACACATCTCACTCCCGGTGTGGTCTCAATATCAATTTCCGGGAACACTTGTGCCTTATGGAAAGAAGTAATATTTTCTGCAGCTGTCTTAATAGCCATCTTTAGACCAGGGTTAACTCCGGAATCGCTGTTTTCAATCTCCAATTCTGAAACAAAAAGTGAATCAAGCATTGCTCCTTCAAACAATTTTGCATACCTGATTAACGAACTGTCTCCGTTCCTGCGAACATCGCCAATAATCTCCTTTACAGCCTCGTCTACTGAAAGGTCCCCTGCAAAGGGGCGCGACATAATCCTCTTCCTGAGGTCATTGTCGGGATAATAAATAATTTCTGTCATGGCATCATTTTGTCAAGTGATAAAACTAAAATTCCTTCTGCTCCCAGCAATTTAAGCTTCTCCAGTTTTGGCCAAAGCTCTCTCTCTGCTACAACTACATGCATTGAGCACCAACCCTCCTGGGCAAGAGGGAGAACAGTAGGGCTTCTCATTCCCGGTAAAAGAGCAGATACCCCTTCAATCATATTCTGAGGCAGATTCATAAGAATATACTTCATCCCCCGGCTCCTTTCAACTGCTTCAAAACGGGCAAGCAACTGCTCAACAATTGCGTTTTTTTCCGGGGTTATATTATTATTTGCTATCAGAGCAGCTTCCGACCAGAAGACCTTTTCTACCTCCTTAAGGCCGTTAGATATGAGGGTTCCTCCTGAACTGACAATATCAAAAATTGCATCTGCCATTCCCACAGAGGGAGCAACCTCAACAGATCCTGCAATCTGATGTATCTGTGCATTAACTCCTTTTTCCCTAAAGAAATTACTTAAAATTACGGGGTAAGAGGTGGCCACCCTGCGACCGGAAAACCATTCAATTCCCGAATACTCCTCTCCTTTTGGTATCGCAAGTGAAATGCGACACTTCCCAAAGCCCATCTTGTGGACCACATTTACATCGTAGCCTCTCTCGACTACTTCATTCATTCCTACAATCCCAACGTCTGCCACGCCAGTGGCCACCGCACCCGGAATGTCATCATCCCTGAGGTAGAGCACCTCAAGAGGAAAATCCTCACATTTTGCAAGTAATTTTCGTTTGCTCTGGTCCACCGAGAGACCGCACTCATTTAGAAGCTGAGTACTCTCTTCACTAAGTCTGCCTTTTGCCTGTATTGCCAATCTT